>Ga0207646_10000331_pt1 | contig 64262 bp, 75 predicted proteins | sample KBSK5502metaG_FD_184343 | JGI IMG/M metagenome (GOLD analysis project Ga0207646, IMG submission 184343) | Corn, switchgrass and miscanthus rhizosphere microbial communities from Kellogg Biological Station, Michigan, USA - KBS K5-50-2 metaG... | ecosystem: Host-associated > Plants > Roots >... | reverse complement strand
TGCCCCGACTGCAACACCGAGCTCTCGGGCGCGTTCGCGCAGTGCGAGTTCTGCGTCCTCACCGACGAGGACCGCGACGTGCTGCGGGTCTTTCTCGCGTCGCGCGGAAACATGAAAGACCTCGAGCGTCACCTCGGGGTCAGCTACCCGACGGCACGCGCTCGCTTCGACGCGCTGCTCAGCAAGCTCGGCATCGAGCGGCCCGCCACCCCCGCCCCGTCGCGCGTCGAGCTGATGGAGCAGGTGGCCCGCGGAGAGATCGACATCGATGAGGCGCTCAAGCGCCTCCACAACCAGGGCTGAGGAGGATCGATGCAGACGATCGAAGAGACCGCCGCGTCTGGGGCCGCGACCGCCAGGCCCCGGCGGAGCCCGTTGACGGTGCTTGGATCCGGGCCGTTCCGGAACCTGTGGCTCGCGACGGCCCTCTCGCTTTTCGGCGACTTCTTCAGCTACATCGCGATCGCGTGGCTGGTCCTCCAGCTCACGGGCTCCAGCCTCCTGCTGGGGTCGGTGCTCGTGGTCCAGGCCCTGCCGCGGGCGGTCCTGATGATGGTCGGAGGCGCGCTCGCCGACCGGCTGACCCCGCGCCTCACGATGCTCGGCTCGATGGCGCTGCGGGCGGCCTTCGTGGCGCCCCTGGCCGTCCTCGTTCTCACCGGCCGCGTGCAGATGTGGCAGGTGTACGCGATCGCGTTCGTCTTCGGCGTGGTCGACGCGTTCTTCATGCCCGCCCGCCAGTCGATCCTGCCGGGGGTAGTCGCCGACCACGAGCTGGAGGCCGGAAACGCCGTCCTGAACGTGACCGCGCAGGCGTCGGTGATCCTCGGTCCGGTAATCGGCGCCCTGATCGTTCAGGGGTTCGGCATCGGTTGGGCTTTCGCGGCCGACGCGGCCTCGTTCGCCCTCGGTCTCGTCTTCGTCCTTCTCCTCCCCACCGTCTCGGCCTCGACCATCGGCGCCGGGCCGCGGAAGGCGGCGAGCGGGCTGGGCGTACAGATCGCGGAAGGGCTTCGGTACGCATGGTCCGACGTCGGCATCCGCGTGATGCTGATCGCCATCGCCGTCATCGACTTCGCCGCCAATGGCGCGCTCGGCGTCGGCCTTCCCACGCTGGCGCACGGCCGGTTCGCCGCCGGTGCTTCAGGCCTTGGCATCCCGCTGGGCGCGTGGGGCGTCGGCGCGACCGCCGGCGCGTTGGCGTCTGGCTTCGTCCCTCCTCCCAAGCGTTTCGGCTGGATGATCGTGTTCATCGCCGCATGGCTCGGCATCCTGATCGGCGGTGTCGGCCTCGTCCCCTCACTCCTCCCAGCGGCCTTGCTGATGGGGATCGCCGGCATCGGCACCGGTGTGGTCAACACCTACGGCGTGAGCTGGCTGCAGCGGCGGACAGATCCCGCGATGCAGGGACGCGTGATGTCGATCGTGATGCTCGCGTCAATGGGCCTGACGCCGGTCGCCTACGCGGTGTCAGGACCGATCGCGCAGGTGAACCCGACGCTGCTTTTCCTGATCGCGGGAGGAATGATGCTGGCGTGTGCGGCCGGCGCCGCGGCCAGCCGAACCGTTCGCTCGCTGCGTTAACGAATCCCGGCGGCGGCCAGGCCGGCCGCGTGCGCGGCCGACGCGTCCATCCCCGCGTCGAGCGCCTGCACCGCCGCCCCCGCGAACGCGTGGGAGCGGTGCTGGTCCATGTTCAGGTCGATATTCGCGAGCGCGAACCATGCGCAGTACGTCTGTCGCGCGTACGCCACGTTCTCGGGCGGACGGCTCATCGCGGCGGTGGCCCACTGCACCGCGGTGGCGATGTCCTTGCCTGACGACAACGCCTTGAAGGCGCCCTGCGCGGCCGCGTGGCACGCACTGGCCGGCGCTCCTCCCCGCTTCGCCCAGGCGAACCACTCGGCGTAGGAGCGGTCTTCGGCGGTCGGTCCTTGCGGTCCCTTGGCGGCGCGCGCCTGCTCCACAACCTGCCACGCCTGCTTCGTAGCCTGCGCGGGCTGGGCCGGCGCGGGCGGGGGAACCGGTGCCACGGGAAGTTGCCCGCCCACGACCGGTGCCAGCGGCACGGGAGGCGGCGCCGGTTTCGGCGCCTGCTGGGCGACCGGCTGGGCGGTCGCGTGCGGGATCTGCTCCTTCGGCGAGAACCACGTCGGAGTTCCCGGCTCGGCTGCAAGCGGCACTCGCGGCGCCCAGGCCGGAACCTGCACGGAGGGGGCCGACTCCCTGTGCGGGGCGGGCGGCGCCCCGGCTGATGAGGGGCCCGGAGCCCAGGAGGGACTCGATGGCGCCGCGGGCGTGGCCGGCGACGCCGGCGTGGACGCCGGGGCAGGCGCGGGCGGAGGCGTAGGCACCGGTGTCGGGGCCGGCGGTGTGGGCTGCGTGACCTGTGCCGGGGGTCTCGGTGGAGCGGGGGGTTGGTCGTGCCGGGGCTCGGGAGTGATCGTCGGCGCCATCGGCGGCGTCGGTGCTGCAGGCGCCGGCGCGGCCGCGGCGGCCTGCTCGCCGAACGAGTCGGGCCACGAGGGAATGGCCTGCGCCGGCGTGGCCGGCTCTTCGCCTGGATACGCTGCCCCCTGCGCGCGCCCGGCGAGCTCGGACGGCGGCGGCCATGCCGGCATCGCCGGCTCGGTCGGCGGCTCGGGCGGCCAGATGTCGGTTTCCTGGGGCGGCGCGGGCGCGGCTTCGGCGCGTGGCGGCCACGTCGACTTAAGCGTGTCGGCCGCGACCGCCTTGGGCGGCTCGATGATTGGAGCCTCGGTCACCTCTTCTTCCTCAGCGGCAGGTTCTGGCGGCGTGGAGGCTTCGACCGGCGCTGCGGGCGGGGCGGGCGGGGCGGGCGGGGCGGGCGGGGCGGACGGGGCAGGCGGGGCGGGCGGGGTTGGGGTGGCGGGCGGGGCGGGCTGGGCGGGCGCGGCTGGAGTGGCGGCGACAGCCTCCGACCACCTGGCGCCCCTGGCCTGCTCGACCGGCTGCCCCTCGTCCACCGGCTCACCGGGAGAGGTCGGCACGGTCTGCGCCCACTGGGGCGCCTTCTTCGCCTCGCCGTCGGTCGACTCGTCGGCCTCCGACCAGTCGGGATCGCCTTTCTCCATTTCAGTCGGGGGCGGAATCGGCGGCGGCAGCGCCTCGTCCGTCTCATCCGTCTCATCCGTCTCATCCGTGGCGTCGTGCCCTTCGGAGTCGACCGTGTCCTCCGCGGGCGCGACGGGCCTGGTCTGCGCCCAGACGGGCGTCGTCTCGCTGGTCGAGACCGCAGTGACAGGCTTGTCGGGCTCGTCGGGCTCGTTTTCAGGCGGGGTCGAGTCGTTTTGGTCGGGGGGCTCTTCGTCCAAAATCGTTCGTCAGTCTAACGATGCGTTCTCACGTTTGGATCGAGATCTAACCGAAGAGGTTCTTGAGCGCGTCCTCGGGCAGCGGGTCCGATTGCTGCTCCGCCCAGTCCGCAGCCTCTGATGCCTCCGCGTCGCACGCCGCCTCGAGCTCCGCGGCACCCTCTGACGTGATCCACCGGTGGTCGATCAGCCAGGCCTTGAAGCGCGTGATCGGGTCGTGGCGGGCAGCCTCCTCCATCTCTTCCTTGGTCCGGTATCTGGCCTGGTTGTCCTCCGATGTGTGCGAGTTGATTCGCCAGATCTTGGCGTCGATGAGTGTCGGCCCGTCGCCGCGCCGCGCGCGCGCGACCGCCTCGCGCGTGGCCTCGTAGCAGGCCGGCACATCGGTGCCGTCGACCGTGACCCCGGCGATCCCATAGCCCGCCGCGCGGTCGGCGACGTTCGGATTGGCCATCTGCAGCCGGATCGGCACCGAGATCGCGTAGCTGTTGTTCTCGCAGACGAAGACGACCGGCAGCCTGTGCACCGCCGCGAAGTTGACGCCCTCGTGAAACTCGCCCTGGCTCGTGGCTCCGTCGCCGAACGTGCAGAGCGTCACCGTGCCCTCGCCTTTCAGCTTCGCGGCGTAGGCGATGCCCGCCGCCTTCGGAATCCAGCTCGCGACCACCTGCGAAACCGGCGCGATCTTCAGCTTGTGATAGCTGTAGCAGCCGCCGGGAATGTTCCGACCCGCGGAGAGCGGGTCGCCGGCCTTGGCGAACACAGCGAGCATCCATTCCTTCATCGTCAGGCCGCGCACGATCGCGTTGGCCAGGCCGCGGTAGTGCGGCACGAGCCAGTCGTCGGGTCCGATGGCTGCCGTCGACGCGACCTGGATCCCCTCGTGGCCCCGGCTCGAGCCGACGAACGGCGCGCGGCCCTGCTTGACCAGGATGTGCATGCGGTCGTCGAGCGCCTTGGCCATGCACATCCAGCGGTGAAGGTTTAGGAACTCCCCCTTCGTCGCGGCGTCCGCGCGCGTGGTGGTCGCCATCAGGCGCTGAGAGCCTTCGCGATGTCGACCACCTCGTCCGCCGTGAGTCCCATGCGGTTGAGGTGATCGTAGTAGTCGCGAAAGAAACCGTCGCCTCCTCTCTCCGCACGTTCTTCGCGAACGCGCTTGACCTCATTGAGGACGTTCGCCACCAGCTGGGGTTCTGGTCTGATGCCCGCTCCGCGCAGCGCGTGCTCGATGACCAGCGTGCCCGAATGCTTGCCGTAAACGTATGTGATCTCCGCTCCAAGATCAGAAGGCGGGATGAACTGATAGATGGCTGGGTGGATCAGCATGCCGGCGGTGTGGATGCCGGACTCGTGGCTGAACACGTTGAGCCCGATCCCCGGCTCGGTTGGCTGAACCGGGACGCCGCTGACCCGCTCGAGCCGGCGAGCCAGCGCCCGCAGCTTGTCGTACTTGAAGCCGGGGATCTCGATTCCAAAGAGATATCGGAGCTGAAGCACGACCTGGTGCATGGCCGCGTTGCCCGTGCGCTCACCGATGCCGTTGACGCTGGTCGTGAAAACCTCGGCGCCTGAGCCCAGGGCCATCACCGTGTTCCACGCGCCGAGGCCGAGGTCGTTGTGGAAGTGCACCACCAGCGGAGCATCTGGTGCGGCGGCCTTGATCGCCGGGATGTACTCCCGGACCGCGAAGGGCGAGTAGCAGCCGACGGTGTCCGGCGTGGAGGGTCGCGTCCCTCCGGCTTTGAGGCCCTCGCGGTGGATCTCGCCGATGTAGTCGACGTCAGCGCGGCTTCCGTCCTCGCCGCCGAACTCGATCGAAGTCGCGCCCTGCTCGCGCGCGTAGCGGATCGCCTCACACATCATGCGGATGTTGGCTTCCCGGTAGTACGAGACCGGCAGCTCCAGCCACTCCGACTCGGGGATGCCGTCGCGGCGGAGCAGCGTCTTGCCGAGCTTGTACTTGACGTGCAGGTCGGACGCCGACGTGAAGATGAAGTACGTCACCTCGTCGCGCTGGTAGCCGAGCTGGTCGATCACGCGCATGGTCGCGTCGATGTCGCCCCTGGTCGAGCGCATCATGCACACGACCTCGAGGTCCGGCCGGATCTCGCCTCTCTTCTTGCCTTCGAGCACGAGGCGCAGGGTCTCGCGCTCGCCTTCGGACACGGACGGAAAGCCGACGTCCATCACGTGCACGCCGATATCGGACAGCTCCCGCGCCAGCTCGTACTTGTCCTTCGGCGTGATCGCCACGCCGGGCATCTGCTCGCCGTCGCGCAGCGTGTCGTCGTAGACGCGGATCTTCTCCGGTGGCGGAAACGCCAGGTCGTGGTGAAAGCGTTTGGGGTCGCGGGCGAGCTCTTCGAGCGGCTCCTGGAGCTCGACCGGCTTGTTCTGGTTATCCACTCGGGGCCGCGGAGCGGCGCCTCTCTTCCAGCCGCTTGCGCACCCACGGCACCAAACCGCCCATGCGCAGCAGGTCGTTCATGAATTTGGGGAACGGCTCGGCACCGTACTCGTCGCCCTTCGTGAAGTTGCGTATGACCCCCTCGTCGAGGTCGACCTCGAGCTCGTCGCCCTCATCCACGCCCTCCGACGCTTGCGGCGACTGCAGGATGGGGTAGCCCATGTTGATCGCGTTGCGGAAGAAGATCCGGGCGAAAGAGTCGGCGATGACCAGCGAGATGCCCGCGCCGCGGATGGCCACCGGCGCGATCTCGCGCGAGGACCCGCACCCGAAGTTCGACCCGCCGACGAGGATGTCGCCCTGGGTCACGCCGCCGGCCCATTTTTCGTGCTCGGGCACGCCTTCCATCGCGTGCTTGCCCAGCTCCTTCTCGTCGAGCGAGTAGATCGCGTACTTCGCCGGGATGATCTGGTCGGTGTCGATGTTGTCACCGAACTTCCACGCCCTCCCGCGAACGACCTTGGGAAGAGTCATCGGCTGCTCGGGGCGGTCTGAGCCCGACCCGGTAACAGAGTGACAACCACGGCGATGACCAGCGCCACGGTGAGGAGCAGCGCCCCGACGACGAACATCACGACCAGCGGCGTCATGTACCTCGAAAGCGCCGATTGATGCGATGCGGACGGCTGCGAGCCCAGCGCCGTTCCGTCCGGCGCGACGGTGTACATCTCGCGCGCCTGAGCGACGGCGGCGGTCGTCCGGTAGTCGGTGTCCGACCCGCGATACAGCTCGAATACGTCGTTGCCCTTGACGAAGCCGGCGAACGTCCAGTGGAACCCATCGATGGAGTTAACCTCTTGCAGCGCGAACGAGCCGTCGTTCACCTGGTAGTCGACCCAGTTGCGAAAATCCTTTGAAGCGAACGTAGCCACCTTCTGCTTTTCGAGCATCGAGCCTGCGCCGTCGGCCGTCTTGAAGACGAACACCGTCTCTATAAGGGCGTCAGAGGAGCTGGACATATACCAGAGCCTCTGGTAGCCGGTCACGAACCCTTTCGACACGAGATAGTTCCTCATGTAATCGCGAACGCTCGCGTCGCGGCCGGCCCAGTTTGCGTACACGCCGGCGTCGAAGAAGCCTATCTCGGCTCCCTGCCGGCTCGACGTCTCCTCGACGAAGCTCGTCTCCAGGGGATTCGCGAGCGCGTTCGGAAGGTCGGCCGTCCCGGGCCCTGCGGCCGTCACGCCCACTAACGGGATCGTCGCCAGGGCGGCGACGGCGGCGACCGCCAGCCGCCGAACCCTCACGCCAGGCCCGCGGGCATCTTGGCGAGGACCTCGCTCGGGTGCGAGATCACGCCCGTTACCGCGCTCGCCGCGGCCACCGCCGGGTTGGACAGGTAGACCAGCGCCTTCGGGTGGCCCATTCGCCCGGGGAAGTTGCGGTTGGTCGTGCTCAGGCAAACTTCGCCTTCGCCGAGCACGCCCATGTGCCCGCCAAGGCAGGCGCCGCAGGTGGCGGTCGTCCACGCCGCGCCGGCGGCGAGGAAAGTGCGAATCAAGCCTTCCTTCTCCGCCTGGATGGCGACCTGATGCGACGACGGCGTGACGATCAGGCGCACGCCCGGCGCGACCTTATGGTTTTCGAGCACAGCGGCCGCGCGCCGGAGGTCGGTGATGCGCGAGTTGGTGCACGAGCCGATGAAGACCTGGTCGAGCCTGGTGCCGGCGACCTCGGACAGCGGTGCGTAGTTGTCAGGTGACATCGGCTTGGCGACGCCGAGCTCGACCTTCGCGGCGTCGAACTCGAAGACCTTCTCGTACTCGGCGTCTGGGTCTGAGCTGACGGGCGTGTAGGGCCGCTTGGCGCGACCTTCAAGGTATTCGCGGGTGACGTCGTCGAACTCCATGATCCCGTTCTTGGCGCCGGCCTCAATCGCCATGTTGGTCATCGTCAGCCGCGCCTCCATGTCGATGTGGCGCAGGGCCTCGCCGGTGTGCTCCATCGCCTTCGAACGGGCGCCGTCAACACCGATCTGGCCGATGACGTAGAGGATCAGGTCCTTGGCCTCGACCCACTCCTTGAGTCGGTTGTGATAGACGAACTTGAGCGTCTCGGGGACCCGGAACCACAGCTCGCCCAGCGCCAGCACGCACGCCAGGTCGGTGGAGCCGATGCCCGTGGCGAAGTTGTTGAGGGCGCCGTAAGTGCACGAGTGCGAGTCGGCCCCGACGACGAGCTCGCCAGGGAGCACCAGGCCGTTCTCCGGCAGCACCGTGTGGCAGATGCCGCCCTGCCCGACCTCGAAGTACCACTTGATCCCCATCTGGTGCGAGAACTCGCGCGTCAGCCGGCCGAGGGTCGCGCTGGCCGCGTCCTTGGCGGGCTGGAAGTGGTCCTGCGTCACCGCCACTCGCTCGGGATCCCAGATCTTCTCCGCGCCCATCTGCTCGCGCATGATCTTGCCGGCGGGCGGGATCGTCAGGTCGTGGCCCATGGCGAAGTCGACCTTGGCCAGCACGAGGTCGCCGGGCCGCACGCTGTCGCGGCCGGCGCCGCGAGCCAGGACCTTCTCCGTCATCGTCATGCCCATCTAGTCGTGCAACCTCTTTGCCACCGCGTCCCCGACTTCACTGGTGCTGAGGCCGCCGCCGAGGTCGCGCGTGCACTCGCCCGCGCGGAGAGCCGATTCGACCGCACCCTCGATCGCGCTTGCCATCTCTGATTGACCCAGGTGTCTCACCATCATAGAGGCGCTCAAAATCGCCCCGACCGGGTTCACGATCCCCTTGCCCGCGATGTCCGGGGCCGTACCGTGAACCGGCTCGAAGAGGCCACGCCTTGTCTCGGGGTTGATGTTGCCCGAGGGCGCGACGCCCATGCCTCCGATCAGCTCTGCGGTGAGGTCGGAGAGGATGTCGCCGAACAGGTTGCCGGTGACGATGACCTCGAACTGCGTCGGGTCGCGCACCAGCTGCATCGCCGCCGCGTCCACGTAGAGGTGACGCGTCTTGATGTCGAGGTACCTGGGGGCCACCGCCTTCCAGCAGTCCTGCCACAGGCCGCCCGCGTAGGTCATCGCGTTGGACTTGTCGACCATCACGACCTCGCGTTTGGCGACCTTGAACGCGTAGTCGATGATCCGCGTCACGCCCAGGTGGGTGTTGACGTCCTCCTGGATCGCGACCTCGTCGTCCGTGCCCTTCTTGAAGCGTCCGCCCATGCCGACGTACAGGCCTTCTGTGTTCTCGCGGACGATCAGGAGGTCGACCTTTCGCCTTTCTTGTTTGCGCAGGGGCGAGAGCCGGTCGTCGTAGAGCTTCGCCGGGCGCAGGTTGACGTAGAGGTCGAGCTCGAACCGCAGGCGAAGCAGCACGCCGGCCAGGTACGCGGCGTCGTTGACGCGGGGGTCGCCGACTGCGCCGAAAAGGATCGAGTCCGCTTTCTGCAGGTCGCTCCACGCCGGGGCCGGGATCGGCTCGCCGGTGCGGAGGTACTGGTCCGCGTTGACGTCGTATTCCTGGAACTCGTAGTCGACCCCGGCCGCCTTCAGGACCTTGATGGCCTCCGGGACGACCTCCTTGCCCGCGCCGTCGCACGGAAGGACGGCGATGCGCTTAGGCAGGTGCGGCTTCCTTTTCGCGCAGCTTGTAGCGCTGGATCTTGCCCGTCACCGTCTTGGGCAGCTCGGGGACGAACTCGATGACGTGTGGGTACTGGAACCGTTGGAGCCGCGATTTGCAGTGCTCCTGCAGCTCGGCCACCAGCGCGTCGCCCGTGACCGCCGTCGGTTTTGCGATGACGAACGCCTTGATCCTGGTGAAGCCGTCGACGCTGATCCCGACGACCGCGCTCTCCGCCACCGTGGGGTGCTCGAGCAGCGCCGACTCGATCTCGATCGGCGAGACCCACAGGCCGCTGACCTTGATCATGTCGTCTGAGCGCCCCTCGTACCAGTAGTAGCCGTCGGCGTCGACGCGGTAGCGGTCCCCGCTGAAGAACCACTCGCCGAGAATGCTTCGCTTCGACTTCTCGTGCTGCGCCCAGTAGAGCGCGAGCGCGCTGTCGCCCTTGACGTACAGGTCGCCGGCCTCGCCTTGCTTGGTCGGCCTGCCCTCGTCGTCGAGGATCTTCAGCTCGTAGCCGGGGACGGGCTTGCCGCTTGATCCCGGCCTGACGTCGTCGATGCGGTTCGAGCAGTAGATGTGCAGCATCTCGGTCGAGCCGACGCCGTCGAGGATGGTGAGCCCGAACGCATCCTTCCACCGCCGCCAGACCTCCGCGGGCAGGGCTTCGGCCGCGGCGACGCAGTGGCGGATGCTGGACAGGTTCCTCGACTTCGCGCCTTCGAAGTTGAGGATCGCGTTGAACAGGGTGGGCGCGGAGAAGAAGAGCGTCGGTTTGTGCTTCTCGATGGTGTCGAGGACCGTTTGTGGTGTGTGCCGGCCGGCGTGGAGGACGGTGGTGGCCCCCACCCAGTAAGGGAACGTGAGGTTGTTGCCGAAGCCATACGCGTGGAAGAGGCCCGTGGTGGAAAACGTCGTGTCCTTGTCCGTTATGCCCAGCACCTGAGTCGCGTAGGTGACGCACGTGTACGGGATGTCGTGCTGGAGGTGGACGACGGCCTTGGGCTTGCCGGTGCTGCCCGAGCTGTAGAGCCAGAAGGCCATGTCGTCCTTGCGCGTCGGCGCGGCTGGGATCTCGTCGTCTTTGTTGAGCTGGTCCGCCCGGAGGATGCCGAGGTCTCTGGCGGCGGGTCTCAGCTTCTCCTCGGTGTTGGAGTCGACGACGACGACCCGCGCCAGCGAGTCTTCGATGAAGTGGACGTAGTCCTCGCTTCTCTGCAGGAGCGGGTTGACCGGGACGGGGACGGCGCCGACGCGGATGGCGCCGAGGAAGGCGGCCACCCAACCGGGCGAGTCGTAGCCGGCGATGAGGACGCGCTCCTCGCGCCTCACGCCGAGGTCGAGGAGCTGTCTGGCGGCGCCGTTGGCCAGGTTGAAGAGGTCACCGTAGGTGACGTCGCCGGAGGCGGAGTGGATCGCGACCTTGGCGGCCCTGGTCGGGAGGTTGCGCTCTAGAAGGTCAGCCCCGACGTTGTAAAGCTCCACCACCTGAATCTTGGCACGGTTACGGGGTTTTCTGGGAAGAGGGTAGTGGTGTGGGGCTTGGGTGGCTGGGAGCTTCGCGATTTTGAATATAAATTTGCTCAACTGGCATTGTATAATCGAACGTTTTTTTGTAGGCTTTGGGCATGTGGGAAACCATCGATCCGGGGGCGCTGCTCACCTGCATCCGCGGCACGATCGACAAGCTCGAGCTCGAGTTCGCCGAGATCGCAGCCGAGTTCGAGCAGACCGAGGGCTGGGCCGAAGACGGCTACAACACCGCCGCCGATTGGATTCGCTTCAACTGCCACATGAACTCGAACGCCGTCTGGAACGCCCTGGCGGTGGGCGGGCAGGAGGAAAACCTGGCCGAGAGCGTGCAGGCGATGAAGGCAGGCGAGATCGGCTATGCCCACCTTGCCACGATGGGCCGGACGGCGGATGCCGTCGGCAAGGTCTTCGACGAGACCCAGCTCTTGCCCCTGGCCAGAGAGTTCTCAGCCGGCAAGTTCTTTCACAAGGTGCAGCACTACCGGCACTCGCTGGACGCGAAGGCCTACAACGACGAGCAGGAGCAGCTCGCCGAGGAGCGCTCGATGCGGATCGGCACTCGCCAGGACGGTTGCGTGCTGATCAGCGGCATTCTCGACCCGGTCGGCGGCGCCGCCGTGCGCAACGCGCTCGAGCCGCTGGCCAGGCACTCTGGCGCGCACGACACCCGTAGTCGTGAGCAGCGGATGGCCGACGCACTCGTCGAACGCGTCACCGGCAACGCGCGAGTCAACCTGCAGGTCACGGCGACCATTGAGACCTTGAAGGCGCTGGCAGGTGCAGCCGCAGGAGAGATGGAGTTCTCCTTTCCGCTGTCCTCAGCCACCGTGCAGCGCATGGCTTGCGACTGCAGCGTCACCCGAGTCCTCCTCGACCAGGACTCGCTGGTCATCGACGTCGGTCGAGCCAAGCCCAGGCTCCACGGCTCGCTGCGCAAGGCGCTCAACCTGCGCGACAGGCACTGCCAGTGGCCAGGCTGCGAGCGACCCGCGTCGTACTGCGACGGCCACCACGTCGTCCACTGGGCGCATGGCGGAGCGACCGACCTCGAAAACCTTGTCCTGCTGTGCAAGCGACATCACCGCATGGTTCACGAAGGTGCATGGCAGCTGATCCGCACTGACGAGGGAAAGATCATCGTCATCGCGCCGACGATCACCTTCGGCCTGCCACGCGGGCCCGACTGACTACTCTTCCTCCAGGGTGTTCGCGGCCAAAGGCTCTACGATCGACCAGGTCCTCGGCTGGCTGCCCTTGCTGATCGCGGTGGCGGTAGCTGCGGCGCTGCCCTTCGGGTTGCTTGCCGCCGTGGTGCTGCTGTCAAGGTCAGGAAAGGACCAGGCGCGAGCTGCCTCGGTCCTACCGGCCGTTGTGTTCCTGCTTGCCACCGTGATCGGGACGCTCCGAATCATCTTGCCGAACGCCGAGAGCATCGCGATCGGCCTCGTGTCGGCGGTACTCGTCGCGGCTTGCGGACTCGCGCTTCTGCGAGCCGCCGCCGCATCACGCAGTCAGGCGGTCGCTCGCGTGGCGAGCTGGAGCGGAGCGGTCATCGCTGTAAGCGTGGTGCTCGGTGCCGGCGGGGTGATCGGGTTCACGGTCCTGGACATTCCGGTCCGCCAGATCGGCATCTATCAAGGTGTCGGCCCCAGCAACCAGGACACGTTCAACATCTTGCTCAGTCTGCGCAACCAGGGGCCGATGGCGATTTCAATCCTGGCCGCCGGACTGGGGGCGATCGCCTGGCGCGCTACCGGCCGGGCCCCGGCTGCGCTGGCGACGCTGACAGGCTGCGTGGGAATCGGAGTGAATCTGCTTACGCTTCTCGAGCAGTCCGCCGACTAGCAATCGATGACAGTTGAGCGGAGGGCGCGCCGGTTCTCATCGCTCAAGCTCGAGGGCGTCGCGCGCCGGTTGATGAACGCATCTTTCCTTTGCTCGCTGGCGACAGTGACGCCTGGTGGCCGCGCCCACATCAACCACATGTATTTCGCCTGGAACGACCGTTACGAGGTCTTCTGGTACTCCGATCCCAAATCGCTCCATTCGCGCAACCTCGACCGCAGCTCGACTGCGGCGGTCACCATCTATGACTCCCGCCAGGTCAACGGCCGCCCCGACCGTGGCATACAGCTGTTTGGGCGCGCCGGGGTCGCGACGGGCGATGAGGCACGGCGCGTGTACACGCGAAAGTTTCGCGGGCTGGACCCGAGCGGCTTCACGGCATACCGCTTCCGCGCGCGAACTGTGAAGCTCTTCGACGAGCCGGCGTTCGGGCCGGCGACGTTCGTCACGGCCCGCGTCACAAGAGACGGACTCGTCTGGGCGAAGACCGAGGTGATTACTGTCGGACGATAGCCGCGGCGCCCTTCCTCAACACGAACTTCTGGATCTTCCCCGTCGCAGTCTTCGGCAGCTCCGGCACGAACGTTACGCCGTGCGGCGCCTTGAAGTGGGCCAGCCGATCACGCGTGAAGGCGATCAGCTCCGCCTCAGTCGCTGAGGCGCCGGGCTTCAGGACCACGTATGCAAACGGCGCCTCACCCCATTTCTCGTGTGGCAGACCGACGATCGCGGTCTCCTGGACGGCGGGATGGCGCAGCAGCACGCCCTCGACCTCGATCGACGAGATGTTCTCGCCGCCGCTGATGATCACGTCCTTGATCCGGTCGCGGATCTCGACGTAGCCGTCGGGATGCAGCACGGCAGCGTCGCCGGTGTGGAACCAGCCGTCACCCATCACCTTGTCCGTCGCCTCGGGATCGTTGTAGTAGCCCTTGAGGATCACATTGCCTCGAAAGACGATCTCGCCCAGCGTCTGGCCATCGGCCGGAACGTCCTTACCGGCGTCGTCCACGACGCGCAGCTCGCCGGCGCCGATCATCTCCACTCCCGTCCGTGCCTTTATGACCGCCCGGTCGGAGGGAGACATAACGGCGTGCTCGGGCCGCGGCTCGCATATCGTGAGGAAGGGCGACGTCTCGGTCAGTCCGTAGACCTGGGTCACCTCCCAACCGAAATCGCCTTCCAGCCGCTCGATCGTGGCCGCCGCGGGCGGGGCGCCGGCAGTCACTACGCGCACGCCCTTCGGCACATCGCCCCGCACCTCACTCGGCGCGTTGGCGAGTGAGATGAGCACCGTCGGCGCCGCGCAAAGCCAACCGACCTTCTCACGCCGGATCAGGTCGAACACGCGCGCGGGTTCCACCTTCGGCAGGCAGATGTGGCGCCCCCCGACCGCGGTGATGATCCAGACGAATGTCCAGCCGTTCGCGTGGAACATCGGCAGGGTCCAGAGGTACGTGTCGTCCACGGTGATGTGGAAGTGCACCAACGTGTCCATCACGTTCATCCACGCGTTGCGGTGCGTGATCATCACGCCCTTCGGCTTTGCCGTCGTGCCGCTGGTGTAGTTGAGGGCGAGCAGGTCGTTTTCGTCGATCTCGGGTCGCTTGAACGAAGGCTTGGCTTTCGCGATCTCAGCGTCATAGCTGCGCCATCCGTCAGCGCCGGCGCCAAGCACCACGAAGTGCTCGACACCGCGAAGCTGGTCGCGGACTCCGTCCACAGCGCCCACGTAGTCCGGGTGCACGCACAACACCTTCGCGCCCGAGTGCGAGGTGATGTAGACGAAGTCGTCCGCGGTCAGCCGGTAGTTGATGGGCACCAGCACCGCACCGATCTGCGGCACGGCGTAGAAGGACTCGAGCTGCTCGTGCGTGTTCGGCGCGATGTAAGCCACGCGGTCGCCCTTCTTCACCCCCATCGCCTGCAGCGCGGCCGACCACCGGTCGCACCGGGCGAAGAACTCCTCGTAGGTCAGGCGCAGGTCGCCGTCGACCACGCCGATCCGGTCGCCGTAGAGCTTGCGGGTGCGTCGGGCGAACTCGAGGGGGGTGAGCGGGGTTTCCATGTGAGCGCCTCCTCAGGAGTTGAGCATGAGTGCGAAGTCGGCCGACCGGATGTCGCCGACAAAGGCTCTGTGCGGCTGGGGCTCGAGCTCGACCGAGCGTTCGTAGACGAAGGCGTAGACGTTGTCCAGCGTCCAGTCGCCGTAGCTCTGGATGCGCAGGCCGTAGCGCAGTCCCTCGTCCCCGAGGCCGCGTTGGTAGAGATCGGTGGCGCGGGAGTAGATGGCCGTCAGGATGTCGAGCTGCATGGAAAGCTCGGCGATGGTCTTGGCGTCGCCGTCCGCCTCGACCAGCTGCTCGACCTGGGTTTCGAGGTCGGCGATCTCCTTCTGGTAGTCGTCCACCCCAGAAGGAATATACCCGCGGCTACTCAGTGGATGAGGTAGTGCCCCGAAACGTACGCCGCGATCAGGATGGCGATGATGTTGACCACCTTGATCATCGGGTTGATGGCGGGGCCGGCGGTGTCCTTGTTGGGGTCGCCGACCGTGTCGCCGGTCACCGCCGCTTTGTGCGCCTCCGAGCCCTTCCCGCCCAGGTGCCCTTCCTCGATGTACTTCTTGGCGTTGTCCCAGGCGGCGCCGCCACTGGTCATCTGCAGCGCGAGGAAGATTCCGGTCACGATCGCGCCGAGCAGCAGTCCGCCCAGCGCGCGCGGGCCCAGCAGGAAGCCGACCGCGATCGGCGCCACCACCGGGATGATGCCGGGCAGGATCATCTCCCGCTGCGCGGCCGCGGTCACGATCCGGACGGCGGTGCCGTACTCTGGCCGGCCCGTCCCTTCGAGGATGCCCGGGATCTCGCGGAACTGCCTCCGCACCTCCTCGACCACGAGGCCGCCCGCGCGCCCGACGGCGAGCATCGCCAACGAGCCAAAAAGGAAAGGAAGGATGCCGCCGAGGAACAGGCCCGCGATGACGAGCGGATCGGCGAGCTCGAACTTCGTCGGGTGGCCGGCGCGGGCGAGCTCCTGCGTGTAAGAGGCGAACAGAACCAGGGCGGCCAGGCCTGCGGAGCCGATCGCGTAGCCCTTGGTCACGGCCTTCGTGGTGTTGCCGACCGCGTCGAGCGGGTCGGTGACCTCACGCACCTCTTTCGGCAGCTTGGCCATCTCGGCGATGCCGCCGGCGTTGTCGGTGATCGGACCGTACGCGTCGATCGCGACGATGATGCCCGTCATCGAAAGCATCGCCACCGCGGCGATCGCGATCCCGTACAGGCCGCCGAGCCCGTAGCTGACCAGGATGCCCGAGGCGATCACGATCACGGGCAGCGCGGTCGCCATCATGCCGATGGCCTGCCCCGCGATGATGTTGGTCGCGTGCCCTGTCACCGAGGCCTTCGCGATGAGGTGCACCGGCCAGTAGGCCGTCTCCGTGAAGAACTCGGTGATGGCGACGATCAGCACGGTGATGACGACGCCCACCAGCGCGCAGAAGAACAGGTTGAACGGGTCGTGGTCGAAACCACTCAGGAAGCCGCTGCCCTTCATGTAGTTCGTCACGAAGAAGAAGCCGACGATCGCGATCAGCACGGCCACGAGCAGCCCGGCGTACAGCGCGCCCATGATCCAGCGCGGGTTGAAGATGCGGACGAAGAAGGTGCCGGCGATCGAGCCCACCACGCTCACGGCGCCGAGGAGCAGCGGGTAGATGACCCAGCCGATCTGGTTCTTGAACAGCAGCGAGGCGAGCAGCATGGCCGCGATCATGGTCACGGCGTACGTCTCGAACAGGTCCGCCGCCATGCCGGCGTCATCACCGACGTTGTCGCCAACGTTGTCCGCGATCACCGCAGGGTTGCGCGGGTCGTCCTCCGGGATCCCCGCCTCGACCTTGCCGACCAGGTCGGCTCCGACGTCGGCAGCCTTGGTGTAGATGCCGCCGCCCAGTCGGGCGAAGACGGAGACGAGACTCGCCCCGAAAGCCAGGCCGACGAGCGCGTCGGGCTTCTTGAACACGAGGTACGCCGCCGAAACGCCGAGCAGGCCAAGGCCGACGACCATGAAGCCGGTGACGGCGCCGCCGCGAAACGCCAGCTGGAGCGCGCTGTTAAGCCCGCTTCGCGCCGCCTCGGCGGTGCGCACGTTGGCCCGGACCGCGATGTTCATGCCCACGTAGCCGGCCCCGGCGGAGAGAACCGCGCCCACGACATAGAGGCCGGCGGTCGTCCAGTCGATGAACAGCCCGATGACGATGGCGATGACCACGCCGATGATCGCGATCACCGTGTACTGCCGGTTCAGGTAGGCCGCGGCGCCTTCCTGGATCGCGCCGGCGATCTCCCGCATCCGCTCGTTGCCGGCAGGCCGGCCCAGCACGAGGATTATGAGGACGACCGCGAACGCGACCGCGGCCAGGCCGCCGGCCACGCCAAACCAGGCTGTGTTCGAGTCCATTTACCTCCCTCTTAGCGAAAGACGCCCCAAAAAGCCGCGGACGCATACGTTAAAGGAAGTTGCGAGGTCACCACGCGAGGTCGAAACCGTGCAGGCCGCCGGTCGCGCTCGACCACTGGACGTCGACGCGGTCGACGTGTGCCATGCGCGGGCCGCGCTCGACCGCCCGCCTGAGCTCTTCCAGCTTGTCCCGAGCTCCCTCGGCCACCAGCTCCACCGAGCCGTCGTCGTTGTTGCGCACCCAGCCGCTCAGCCCGAGCTGCGCTGCCGTCCGCTGCGCGAAGTAACGAAACCCCACGCCCTGGACGTCGCCGTGGACGACCGCATGCAGACGCTCCACTGTCTATATGCTCGTCCGATGCCCACTTCCAGCATCGTCGCGATCGGCGACGAGCTGGTCGGCGGTTTCACGCTCGACACCAACTCGCACTGGATGGCGGAGCGGCTTCGCCTGCTCGGGTATCCGCTGAAGCGGGTGACCCAGATCCGCGACAAGCCTCGGGAGATCATCGAGCAGCTCGGACGCGAGCTCGACGACCCAGACGTATCCGACGTCTTCCTTACGGGCGGGCTGGGACCGACCCCCGACGACCGCACCTTCGCCGCCCTTGCCGACGCGCTGGGCAAGGAGCTGGTCGTCTGGGAGGAGACCCGCGCGCGGATCGAGCGGCGCGTGCAGCGGATGCACGCGATGGGCCTCCTGGAGTCGCCGGAGCCCACCGAGGGCAACCTGCGCATGTCGCGCATCCCGGCCAACCCGGCGCACGTGTTCCGCAACCGTCGCGGGATGGCGCCGGGCGCGATCTACGAGGCCAAGGGCAAGCGCATCTTCGTGCTGCCGGGCGTGCCGATGGAGATGAAGGGCATCTTCACCGAGGAGATCGAGCCGGAGTTCCTCAACTCGGGCAGCGCCGCGACGGTGCGCGAGCTGCGCTTCACCTTCGCGGTCGAGGCCCGCTTCTACCCGCTGATGCGCGAGCTCGAGGAGCGGTACCCGGACGTCTCGGTCGGCTCGTATCCGAACTTCGAGACCAAAGAGCTGGTGATCCGGGTCCTCGGCACAGATCCGAAACGAGTGGAGTCGGCGCTGGATGAGATCAGGAGGAAAGCACCTGTATGACGCCGCAAGTCATCTGCGTTCCAGGCAGCGTCGCGCCGGCGGCTCAGCGCTACGGTCCGCTGATACGAGGAGTGGGCGACGAAGCTGAGGTGCACCTCAAGGACCTCGAGGTCTATCGCGAGGCGTCACCTCCGGACGATTACGCGATCGACGAGGAGCTCACGGCGATCGACCGTCTCGCCGATTCGAAAAACCTCGACCGCTTCCACCTGGTCGGGTATTCGGGAGGCGGTTTCATCTCGCTCGCCTACGCCGGGACGAGGCCGCGGCGCATCCTGAGCCTCGCGCTTTTCGAACCCGCGCAGATACCCGGCAGGCTCACCGCCGAGGAGCAGGCTTTCTTCGCGGGGCTGGAGCACAAGCTCCAGGGGCTCGAAGGTGACGAGTTCATGGCGACCTTCGTGCGCGAACAGGTGAAGCCCGGTGTGACTGTTCCGCCACCGCCTCCAGGACCAGTCTCACCTGAGATGCGCAAGCGGCCGGCGGGAATCGCGGCGCTGATCAAAGCCTTCCACGCCTACCCTTTCGACCGCGAGGTGCTACGGGCCGTGTCCTACCCGGTCTTCTACGCCTACGGAGATCTGTCACACCCCGAGCAGGCGCTCAAGGGAGGCATCCTTGCCCAGCTCTTCGCCGACATCCGAGTCCGCCGCTACGCGGGAGTGCACCACTTCGTCCCGCCGGACATGATCTACACGCCCGAGCACGCAAGGACGTTGCTCGACCTCTGGCGGACCGCCGAGGGTTCAGCCTCCTAGCTTTCGCTCCAGGAGTGCCCGCTCGGCGGGGTTGCGCGACAGCTCGAGTGCGCGCAGCCGCGCCGCGCGCGCCAGCGCGGACTCGCCAAGCTCGTCGAGCAGCTCGGCCCGCGTCGCCCAAAACAGGTGGTAGCCGTCCAGCGAGATGGCCAGGTCATTGACCTCGCCGAGCGCGACCTGCGGCCCGCTCCAGCGGCTCACCGCCACGGCGCGGTTGAGCCGGATCACCGGCGAGTCGGTGATACGGAGCAGCGCGTCATACAGGGCGACGATCTGCTCCCAGTCGGTCTCCGACCAGGACCGCGCCTCCGAGTGGACCGCGGCGATCGCGGCCTGGAGCTGATATGGCCCCGGCGCGTTCATGCCCGCGGCGCGGCCCAGCATCTCCGTCGCCTCGGCGATGGCGTCCTGGTCCCACAGCGTGCGGTCCTGGTCCGGCAGCAGGACCATCTCGCCCAATGCGTCGAAGCGCGCGGCGGCGCGCGCGAGGTGCAGCTTCATCAGGGCCACGAGGCCCAGCGCCTCGGGCTGGTCGGGCATGAGCCGGGTCATCAGGCCGCCTAGCCACAGCGCGTCCTCGGCGAGGTCGCGGCGCATCGCGACGGCGGGGCCGCGGCTGAGGTAGCCCTCGTTGAACATCAGGTAGAGCACAGTCAGCACCGCGTCAAGGCGCGACGGGAGCTCCTGCGCATCCGGCACGCGGTAGGGGATGTGCGCGGCGACGATCTTGCGTTTGGCGCGAACGATCCGCTGCGCCATGGTCGGCTCCGAGACCAGGAACGCGGCCGCGATCTCCTCGGTGGTGAACCCGGCGACCGCGCGGAGGGTGAGGGCGACCTGGGCGTCCGGCGCGATGGCCGGGTGGCAGCAGGTGAAGATCAGGCGCAGCCTGTCGTCAGCCTCGCGCGTGTCACCCGGCACCGTCGATCGCTCCAGCAGGGCGAGCTTCTCGGCGTAACGCCGGTCGCGGCGCAAGACGTCGATCGCGCGCCGACGCGCCGTGGTCATGAGCCAGGCGCCCGGGTTGTCGGGGATCCCCTGCTCCGGCCATCGCTCCAGCGCGATGACAAGGCTGTCCTGGACCACCTCCTCCGCGAGGTCGAAGTTGCCGAGGACCCGGACCATGGCGGCCGTCAGGCGACCGGCTTCCTCGCGGAAGACAGAAGCCAGCGCTTCGTCGGATGCGGGTCGTGTTTCGGCCAGGCCCTTTATCGTTGCACCGCGACAGCTACGAGCCGCCTTCCAACGCCCGCTTGCGATCCTCGGAGTGGTCGACGACAGGCCGGATCTCGACCGTCCCGGGCCACTCTTTGGCCATCGCCAGGGCCTCGTCGAGGTCGGCAACCTCGATCTCTGCGTAGCCGCCGATGACCTCCTTGGACTCGATGAACGGACCGTCGGTCACCGTGACCTTGCCGTTCTTCCGCGAGACCGTGGTCGCGGTGCTCGGGCCCTGGAGCTCGTGGCCGCCCACGACCTTGCCGGCCTTCCAGTACTTCTCGAACCAGGCGCCGGACTCCTCATAATCCGCCATCGCGGACTCGCGAGCCGGGCTCTCGAGCTGGTCGACGCCTTCCATCGTGCCGCCGAACAAGAGAACGTATTTCATCTTCAAACCTCCATCAGGCACGACGAACGGCGCCTCGCTGTTTCGACAATCTCAGGAACCAGTGAACTCCGGCTCCTGCTTGCTGAGGAACGACATGATGCCGATCGCGGCGTCGGTTGTGAGGGCGACTCGGGCGAAGTTCTCGGCCTCGATGTTCAGCGCGTCCTCGAGGCGCAGATCGTAGCCGCGCCGCACCGAGTCCTTGATCATCGCGATGGCGACGGTGGCCGCCTTCGCCAGCCGGCCCGCGAGCTCGTCGACCGCGGCCTGGAACTCCTCTGGCGGGACCGCCCGGTCCACCCATCCGACCGCCTCGGCCTCCTTCGCCGACAGGCGCGTCGACTCCATCAGGTAGCGCAGAGCACGCGCCTTGCCGATGAGGCGAGGCAGGCGCTGCGTGCCGCCGGCGCCGGGGATGATGCCGAGCGACGACTCGGTCTGGCCGATCTTCGAGCGCCCGTCCTCGACCATGATTCGGAAGTCGCAGCACAGCGTGAGCTCGCTACCCCCACCCAGCGCGTGGCCGTTGATGGCCGCGATCACGGGCCTTGGGCAGCGTTCGATGGCCATGAAGTGGTGGTTCATGCGGCGCATGAACAGGGCGATCTGGTCGGTCGCGTCGGGAGCCTCGCGGTCGACTCCAGCTACCGAGGTCAGGTCGAGGCCGACGCTGAAGTACTTCTGGTACTCAGAGGCCAGGACGATGACCCGCACCGAGGGGTCGGCGCCCAGCTCGTCGAACGCGTCCGCGAGCTCTTTCATCAGGTCCTCGGCGATCGAGTTGTTGCCCTTGCGGTGCATGACCACGCGCGCAACCGGGCCGTCACGCGTGATGTCGACGGTTTCCCCCATCAGTACACGAACAGAGGAATGCCGCCTGCGACCTCGATGGTCGTGCCCGTGATGTAGCCCGCCTCATCGGTGCAGAGAAAAGCGATCGCGTGCGAGATGTCCTTGGGCTCGCCCGGACGCTTGAAGATCGTGCGCGCGGTCTCCCGCTCCTGGTACTTCGGATCGAGGAACTGAAAGCCCTCGGTCGCGATGATGCCCGGCACGATCGCGTTTGACGTGATGTTGTGCCGGCCACCTTCCAGAGCGCAGCTCTTGGCGAGACCAATGCAACCCGCTTTGCTGGCGGAGTAGCTCGCCTGGCCATAGACGCCCATCGTCCCCGCGACTGAAGCCATGAATATGACGCGGCCCCACTTCTGCTCGACCATGTAGGGCCAGGCTTCCTTGGTGCAGTTGAAAGCTCCGGTCAGGTTGACCTTTATGTCACGGTCCCAGAGCCGGTAGTCCATGTTCTCGATCCGCGCCACGTTGTCGAGCGTTGCCGCGTTGTTGATCAATATGTCGATGCGGCCGAACTCGTCTTTGACCTTTTTCATCACGTCGCGGACCTGCTCGCGGTTGGTCACGTCCATCTTGATGGCGAGCGATCTGCGGCCCAGCTTGCGGATCTCTTCCGCGGTCTGGTTGGAGTGGACCCATCCTTGAGAAAGCGCCAGCTGCGCGAGAGGGCTGTCCGCAGACTCTGCGGTCTTTTGCAGATCGGGATCGTCTTCGACCAGGATGTCGGTGATCACGACGTCGGCGCCGGCCTCGGCCAGCGTCAAAGCATCCTGGCGGCCGAGACCGCGTGAGGCTCCGGTGATCACCGCGACTTTGCCCTTCAGGTCAAACATTCATCACCCTCGCAATCTGATGGTGGCTCGCTGGCCGGCGATGGCCCGCGAGATGACCAGCCTCTGGATCTCGGCCGTCCCCTCCCAGATCTGGTAGATCTTCGCGTCTCGAAACCACTTCTCGACCGGGTACTCCTTGACGTAGCCGTAGCCGCCGAGAACCTGGATCGCGTCCGTGGTCACCTCCATCGCCACGTCGGCGGCGAAGCACTTGGCCATCGAGCCTTCGGCGCGCTCGAACGGGATGTCCTGCGTCGCCATCCAGCCCGCGCGCCAGATGAGGAGGCGCGCGGCGTCGATCTTCATCGCCATGTCGGCGAGCTTGAATCCGATCGCCTCGTGCTGCCAGATCGGCTTGCCGAACTGCTTGCGGTCCTGGGAGTACTCGAGCGCGAACTCGTAGGCGGCACGCGCGATGCCCAGGGCGCCCGCGGCGACGCCCGGGCGAGTCGCCTCCAGCGTCGCCAGCGCGCCGAGCGCGCCCGGGCCGGCGTTCTCAGCGTCGGGCTCGCCGCCGAGCCGGTGGTCAAGGGGCACGTGGCAGTCCTCGAGGATCACCTGCGCGGTGTGGCTCGCGCGGACGCCTAGCTTCTTCTCCTTGCGGCCCATGCGCAGGCCGGGCGTGTCCTTCTCGACCAGGAACGACGCGATTCCCGCCGGGCCTTTCGACGGGTCGGTGTTGGCGTAGATGACGTGGTAGTCCGCGATGCCGCCGTTCGTGCAGAACTGCTTGGTGCCGTTCAGCACGTAGCCGTCGGAGACGCGCGTGGCGCGGGTCTTCATCGCGAGCGCGTCGGAGCCCGAGTCAGGCTCGGTCAGACCCAGACCGCCAAGCACGAGTTTGTCGGGGTTCGTGAACTCCGGCAACCAGCGTTTCTTCTGCACCTCGGTCCCGCTGGCGCTAATGCCCGCCATCGCGAGCGCCATCGACTGGATGCACACCGCGATGCCGGCGCAGCCCCAGCTCAGCTCTTCGTTGAGGATGAGCTCCGTGAGAAAGTCGAGACCCTGGCCGCCGTACTCCTCGGGCAGGAATGCGGCCGGGCTCAAGCCGAGCCGGTGGGCCTTCTTGACGACCTCGTACGGGAACTCCTCGGTCTCGTCGTAATGCGCGGCGACCGGACGGATCTCTCTCTCGGCGAACTGGTGCGCGAGCTTGCGGATCTCGTCCTGCTCGGGCGTGAGCCTGAACTCCAGCGTCATCGCGCGTACTCGGCCGACGCCCTGGTCAGAACGGCCTCTCCGCGCTGGTTGATCGCCTTGATCTCCAGCTTGCCCTCACCGGCAGGCTCGGCGGTGAACGTGACTACGTCACCGGGCAGGACCATGCCGGCAAACCGCACCGACAGCCGCCGCAGGCGATCCGGTCCGCCCGCCGCCTCGGCCGCGACCGTCGCCGCGATCCCCATCTGCAGCATCCCGTGCGCGATCACGCCCGGCAGTCCCACCGAGCGCGCGAAATCGTCGTCGAGGTGGATCGGGTTGCGGTCGCCTGAGGCTTCGGCGTAGGCGGCGATCTGGTCGCGCGTGAACGTGACGGCACGCCTGCTCATGACCGAATCACGAACAGGGCGCGCGACGTGCACAGAGGTAATCCATCGGCGTCGGTCGTCTCGGTTTCGAACGAGACGAAGCGCATACCGCGCCGGCTGGCGTCCGACGCCACGCGGCCCTTCGAGGTCACCGTCTCGCCCGCTCGCGGGTGTCGCGACCACTCGAACTCCTGCTCCGCGTGCAGCAGTCGCCCGAAATCGACGGCCGCGTCCTCGTCGGCGAAGAGCTGGGGCGCCGTCGCGTACAGCGAGTACACGGCCGCGAACGTCGGCGGAACGCCTTCCGCAGGGTCGGCGCCGATCGCGCGCGCGAAGTCCGTCACGCGGTCGGGATCGATCTCGAACTGCACCGCCGGGTAGGTACGCCCGGCGACCGCCACCATGCGAAAAGACTAGGGTCTCGTCGGCCTCAGACGCGCGAGCACGCGCCGCAGCAGCATCGGCCGCAGGGCCGACCATGCCTCCATGATCGAGGTCCGCGACGTGGCGGCGACCTCGGGCGGCGCGTACGCGGCGACGACGAATCCCTTGGCCAGGTTGTCGACCGGCTCGGCGGTCTCGGGAAACGTCCGCTCGAGTCGCCGGCCGAGCTCCAGGGGAGTCTCGCCCGGCCGGCGTTGAGCACCGGCGAGGCTGGCGAGCGTAAGCGTGCGTTTCCAGACCGCGGCGACGGTGCGCGGCCGCAGATATCGAGATGCGGCCACGAGGAGCAGAAGCAGCAGCGCGACGAAGACGGCCCCGATCCTGGTCAGCCACGTCTGGTCGAGGGCGCCGATGTGGATGCCGCCGCCACCAATCGCCGAACCGGGGTCGGCAAGGTGGCCGCGGCCCAGGCTGTCGGGCGGCGTTGGAATTGCCGCCGACCCACCGGTGCCGCCAGTCGGAGTGTCGCAGCCGTTGTCGCGGAGGCACAGGTTGGTGCCGATCTGGCCGCGCTGGATCGTCTGGTAAAGGCCCGGGCTGTCCGCCGTCGGCTCGAATGGGATCCAGCCGTAGTGCGGGAAGTACACCTCCACCCACGTGTGCGCGTCGTCGCTGCGGACGACGAACGCCTGCACCTTGCTGTCGTACTCGCCCGGACCAAAGCCGTTGACCAGCCTGGTCGGAATGCCGAGCGACCGCAGCATGTCGCCCATCGCGGTGGCGAAGAACTCGCAGTAGGCGGTGTGGGACTGGAACAGGAACCACTCGATCTTGTCCACACCGGGCGGCGGCGTGGCGTCGAGCGAGTAGGTGAAGTTCCTGCTGTCCCGCAGGTACTGCTCGATCGCCGTCGCCATGTCGTAGGGCGTCTTCGCTCCCGCCTTGTCGACGATGCTCTGGGCCAGCGTGTGGATGCTGTCGAGCACCTGCGGCGAGCGGTAGCCGCTCGTGGGCAGGCTCGTGTACTGGTTGAGCCAATCCGGGTAGTCGGTGCCCGCGCCCTGGAGCTGAACCACCGTCGCTGTCGGGTACTCGACGGTCCCGTTGTACAGACCCGCCGACGTCGCCGGCTGGACGCTGCTCAGACGGTCCATCGAATAGAACTGCGTCGGGTCGCCGGCGCTGAGCGGGACCTGTGCGCCCAACGTGACCCGGTCGATCTGGGTGAGCTGGCCAGGGTAGAACAGGACGTCCGCGCTGCCAGACGGCGGAGCCAGCATTCGCACCTGGATGCCGGCGACGCCGAGGCCCTGGTAGTCCTCGGCGTACTGGAAGGTCCCGTTCTTGCTGACAATCTGGGCGACGCCGCCCTGCGGGTTCGGGAAGCGCCACTCACCGTTGTCGGTCGAGGTCACGTTGACCCCGCGGAAATAGCGCGGGCCCGCGTAGTCGCCGATGATCGTGTACTCGAAGACCGGGTCGCGCGTGCGCTTGAGCCCACCGCTGAGCTTCACGTCCGTCGTAAAGCCGGTGACGCCGGAGGACGCGCGGCCGCTGCTGAAGATACCGGGATGGCTGAGGCGCGACTGCAGCTGCGCCCAGTTGGAGAAGAGTCCCGATTCGACGTCGAGCGTGCGGTCCGCGGTCGAGAGCGGAGGCAGCAGGATGCCGAGCACTACCAGGCCGGCCATCGCCACAAGGCCGCTCTCCCAGAAATCCCACCTCGCGTCGCCCGTCAGCTTCACATTCGCCCGCACCGCGCTCGCGATCGAGCCGGTGTAGTTCGTCCACAGCAGCAGGGCAAACGTGAGCACGATCATCGCGAGCACGTAGCCGTTCTGGTCCTGCGGGACGTTGAGCACGTTCGTCGCGAATGCGGCCGCACCCGGGATCAGTCCGAGCATTGGCTTGCGCCACCGGAGGACGCACCAGCTGAGCCACGCTCCCGTGATCCACATCAGCAGGCAGATGAGCACGAGGTAGAACGACGGGTCCTGGGCCGCCGTGCCGTCGGTGATGCGCTGCCACCAGGTGCTCACAAACTGCCAGCCCGGAACGTCGGTCGGGTGACGAAGATGGATCTGAGGCCATGCGCCGACGAACGCGACCACCGGCGAGAGCACGAAGCCGGCGCCGAGCGCGATCGGGTCGCTGATCGGGCTGAGCGCGAGCGCCCCCATCAGGAGCGCGCCCAGCAGCGCGATGGGCGTGATGACCTCGATGCCGTCGACCCAGTGGACGGCCGCCGTGGAACGCGCCACGGAAAACGTGATGAGGATGACCAGCGCCGCCGACCAGAAGCGACCGGCGCCCATCGTCTCGCGCACGAGCTCCCAGATCCTGCCGCCGAGCCCGACGTCCTCGTCGAAGGCCTCGCCGGGTAGGCCGAGCCGGCCCTCAGGCGATCCGTATCGCATCGCGGGTCCTCACCAACCTTGCGAAGTCGTCGCCGGCGCGAACGACGTAGAGGTCGACGTCCTGGCCCAGGTCGAAGCTTGGGTTCTGGTCCGGGCCACCGAAGCTGGCGGCGTCGAGATAGAAGACGATCAGGCTGGAGCGGCGGCCGCGCACGGCCTGGAGCAGGCGCACCCAGGTCGGGTCGGCGCTGGGCGTGATGACCGCGATCGCGCGCCTTGGCAGGCGGCGGATGCGGTCCCAGGCAAGAGTCTGCGTCAGCGGCGTGCGGCCGTCGGCCTGGCAGACGGCCAGGTAGTCGAGGATCAAGCGGTCCTGCCGGACCGCGCGGTGCGGCTCGAGGATCGTGCCCTTGGAGTCGTTGGCGACGAGCCCGACCTGGCGGCCGCGGCTGTGCACCTGGGAGGCCATCGAGGCGGCGAGGCTGACCGCGTACTCCACCGTCGATTCCTCGCCTTCCCCGTAATGGACGGACCGGTCGAGGTCGAGCAGGATCCACAGGTCGGTGGTCATCGGCTGCTCGAACGTCTTCGACATCAGGCGCTGGTGTTTCGCGGACAGCGGCCAGTGGATGCGGCCGAAGCTGTCGCCGGTGGCGTAGTCGCGAACGCCGCCGGTCTCCGGCGGATAGTCGGACCACGAGCCGAAGACCTGCGTGGTCCCGACCTGCTGCGAACTCGGCGTCACCAGGTCTGGGATCGGCCGCACGCGCGGGTAGACGAGGATCGACGTCCGCTGGCTGACCTTCAGAACGCGGTCGAACAGCCCGAACGGCTCGCACACCCGGAGCGACGTGGGACCGAGCGCCATCCACCCGCGCCGCCGGTAGACGCCGCGCGCCTTCCAGCGGACGAGGTCATGGCCCAGCGAGATGACACGCCCGGGCTGGTAGTCAGGGATCTGGCTGAGGTCGCGGACCTCGACCCACGGCGCCGGCACCCAGCCGTTGCGCTCGACCTCGAAGACTTCCTCGTACGCCTCGCCAACCGTCGGAGTCCCCGGATCGACCCGGCGCGTGAGGTGCACGCCGCGGATCGCAAGCCGCGGCCAGATCCAGGCGACGACGAAAAGGAGCGACAGCGCGTAGGCGAAGTTGTAGGCCTGCCGGATCCCCGTGACGTACGTGAAGAAGAAGAGCAGCCCGAGCGCACCGACCAGGGCGAGCTTGCTCATGGCTCAGCCGTGCGGCGGCTACCCGTCGTACGCCATCTGCGGGACGTGCTCGCGCTCGAGCAGGCCCGCGACCAGCTTGCCTGCGCTCTGGCCCTGCATCTCCGCGTTCGGCCGCAGGATGATGCGGTGCGCGAGCACGGACTCGGCCAGCTTCTTGATGTCGTCCGGAAGGACGTAGCTGCGGCCCTCGATCGCTGCCAGCGCCTGGCTCGCGTGGTAGAGGTGCAGCGTGCCGCGGGTGCTCGCGCCGAGCGCGACCTCCGGGTTGCCGCGCGTGCGACCGACCAGGCGCGCGATGTACTCGCGCAGCTCCGGCTTGACGAAGACCTCGCGCACGGCTCTCTGGGCCGCGGTCAGCTCGTTCGGTGAGACGACCGGCTGGAGCTCTTCCATCGGCGACTCGACCTTGTGCTGGTTAAGGAGATTGGCTTCTTCCTTCTCCGTCAGGTAGCCGAGCCTGACCTTCATGAGGAAGCGGTCCAGCTGCGCCTCGGGCAGCGGGAAGGTGCCCGAGTATTCGACGGGGTTCTGCGTGGCCATGACCATGAACGGCTTGGGCAGGACGTGGGTCTCGCCGTCGATGGTCACCTGCCGCTCCTCCATCGCCTCCAGGAGGGCGGCCTGCGTCTTGGGCGAGGCGCGGTTGATCTCGTCCGCGAGCAGGACCTGGGCGAACACCGGCCCGGGCCGGAACTCGAATTCGTTCGTCTTCTGGTTGTATGCGCGCACACCGGTCACGTCGCTCGGGAGCAGGTCCGGCGTGAACTGGATGCGGCGGAAGGTGCAGTCGAGGGAGCGGGCCAGCGACTTGGCGAGCATCGTCTTGCCGACTCCCGGGACGTCTTCGATCAGGAGGTGGCCCTCGCAGAGAAGCGTGACGAGGCAGAGCTTGATCTCTTCCTCTTTGTTGACGATCGCCCGGCTGACGTTCGTCTTGAACGAGTCGGCGACGCGTCGGACGGTGTCGGCGGGCCCCATTCCTCCAGCGATTATAGGTTCGACATACCTGTCGCCCATCTCAGTTGAATACGGCTGAGGGGCGCGATTGGTTCCGCGCGCGAATGCTCATCTCAGTGGGCCTTGTTCGAGATGTCATCCCATCCGTCGACGATCGTCGCCCTGAACCCCGGGCCGTCAAACTGAAAGGCCCAACAGAGCGTCGATCGCGGAATCGCGAACATCACGACCAGCTGCTGGTTGACAGGGTTCAGGTGCCAGGGGTCCTTCAGGACTGCTTCCGGATGCAGCTGGATCGTCTTGTCCATTAGCCGATCCGTTCCCAGCACAGGTCCAGTGGCGATCGCCCCACTGTCGGTCAGCGAATACTGGCTGAACACGAACGCCTGATTTGTATGCAGGTCTCCGGCCCGCACCAGTACCAGGCCTGGACGCTCGGCGACGTAATACAAAGCGAACGCGACCCAGTCAACCTGGTCCGTGTGCGCGACGGACCAGGAGTTGATCGCGTAAACCGGCCCAGTTCCCAAGACATCTTCAGGCAGGTTGGACTTCACGGGTGGCGAAAATGGACAGGTCGCTCCCGGCGCGAGCGTGGGCAACAGAAGCGGCCTGGACTCCAGGCTGTGCAGATCCGACTGGTTGATCGTGAAGGCCTGCGGGGACTCAGCGTTTCCCATGTCGCGCGCCAAACGCCCCCCAATCGCGATGCCCGCCATCAGCGCGACCACCAGGCCGGCCGCGACCAGCGCCGCCATGCCGCGGAACATGTTTGTGGATGGAGCGCGGCGACGCCCATGCAAAAGGCCGCTGCGGTCGCGCTTGTCGGCAAACACGAACGCGGTAATTCGATGCTCCAGGGTCGGAGCCGGCGGCGCGACGTCGTCAAGCGCGCCTTTGATCTGGTTGCGCAGGCTCACCTCAGTGCCTCCTCGATCGCAAGGTCGGGCCGGAGGCGATGCACGGCCCTGTACAGCCTCCTGCGAGCTGCCTCCGTCGACGTTCCCGCGACGGCCGCGATCTCGGCTAGCGGCATGTCGAGGTAGAAATACAGCGTCACCACCAGGCGGTCCGCGTGGGAGAGCCGGAGCAGCGCCGTGCGAATGTCCGCTCGGCTCGCCATCCGTTCGTCGCCCGACAGGACCGACAGCCCGACTGGGAGCCCGAGCGTGACGCTCCACCATCGTCGCCGCCTCGCGTTCCTGCACTCGTTGGCCACGATGCCGAGGAACCAGGCGCGCAGCCTGGTTGGGTCACCGAGCCGGCCGACCTTGCGCCAGGCGATCAACGATGCCTCCTGGACCACGTCCTCGGCCGCCTGCGGGTCATGCAGCATCGCGCACGCCAGCCGGTACCCTGGCTGAACCAGCGGAACGAGCAGATCCGTGAAGGATTGCCCGTCCGCGCGCTGCGCCGAATTGACCGTCGTGATGGACACTCGCTGCAACAGTCTGTGCCCGCTTAGACCGCAACGTCCTCGCAGCTCACTCGCTGGCCCGCAGTGATTCCCCCTGCTCCGGCTGCGCCCGGGTCAGGTCTGAGTCAGGCCCGTGCTCTGCCGTTGACGCAGGGGATGCATACGAAGGGGGCGATGCGATGACGAACGGGCGGGTCTGCTTGTCGGTAGCCGTTGTCGTCGTGACACTGGCTGCCGGCCACGAAAAGTTGAGGTCGCGAACGAAGTAGCCGCCGGTGCCGCCAAGCAGGAACGCGCCCGCCATAAGGGCGAGCGCCAAGATGCGAGCGGCGCCGGACGGGATCCATGCAACGCGGAGAGTCGAGCTGGCGTCCATGTCGTGGTTTCTCCTTGTCCTTGATTTCGGTGCGACAGCCGGCGCCTTGGCTCGATCGCTTGCCTATTCACGTCGCCAGCAGCGCGGTTTGTGACAGGGGAGGCGGCTAGGAGACTTCTTCCTCTTCCACCAATCGAAGGTGGCTGCTCACGTCGAGGCCCAGGTGCCGGGCGAAGAATCCCGCCACCCGCTCGACGTACAGGGGCCGGTCCGCGAAGTACGCGCCGGCGTGCGGCGCGCCTTGCACGATCCAGATCTCGCGCGGTCCGCGGTACGCGTCGTAGAGCCGGCGGCTGTGGTTGACGTTGGTGATCGCGTCCGCGCCGCCGTGGATGAAGAACAGCGGCCGCGGCTCGAGCGCGGTGAGGACGTCGAGCGGCCGGCACTCGGACAGCCGGCACCGCGTCCGCAGCCACAGCATCAGCCCGGCCATCCACACGAACGGGGTGCCCGGCAGCTTGCTGGCGCTGCGCACGTTCTCGACCAGAAGCCTGCGCAGGTCGCTGAACGGGCTGTCGAGGACCAGCGCCTGCACGCCCGGCTCGCCCGCCGCGCCCAGCAGCGAGACCACGGCGCCCATCGAGTACCCGAGCAGGCCGATGCGCGCGTTGGGGATGCGCTTGCGCGCAAACGCGATCGTGGCCTGCAGCTCGAGCACCTCCTTGATGCCGAACGTGACCGGGGCGCGGTCGCTGCCCGGCATGCCCCGATACGAGTACAGGACGACGTTGAAGCCCTTGCGCCACAGGGCGATCGCGATGCCGAGCGCTCCCTGGCGCTGGCCCTTGTGGCCGCCGGAGATGATGACCGTCTGCGGCGAGCCGGGCTGGCGGAAGTGCCAGGCGCCGAAGTTGACTCCGTCGGCGGTGACCAGCTCGACATCCTCGTAGTCGGCCTGGAACTCAAACGGCGTGAAGGTGAAGTCGTCGAGCCATAGCGGCCGCGGGGGCACAAAGCCGCGACGGTACACCTGGTAAGACAGGCCGAGGTAGAGAAGAGCAAGGCCGGCGAGGACGAGGACCGCGTAGGTCAACGGCGCCACTGGAGTCGAAGCTTAATTAGAACGTCCTGGGTTAGAGCTTTTGGCGGGCTTTGCCGCCCGGCCGGCCAGGCTTTCCTCGTAGCGGCCGAGCACGAACAGGAGCAGGCTCAGCCGGTTGAGCCAGCGGCCTACCTCCGGGTTCTGGAGGTCGCCCGACCGCTGCAGGGTCACGCACCGGCGCTCCGCCCGTCGCGTGACCGCGCGCGCGAGGTCGAGCGCCGCCGACGCCGGCGTGGCCCCGGGCAGGATGAACCCCTCGGGCATGGCGGCCTCGGCCTCGAGCTCGCGCATCAGCGCCTCGAGGCGTGACACCTCGGCGGGACCTGTGACCACGAAGGTCTTGCCCGCCTCGGGGTTGGTCCCCAGCTCGGCGCCGACCGCGTACAGCCCGCGCTGCAGCTCCTCACAGATAGAAGTGACGCGCGCGTGAGGGCTCAACGAACGAGCCAGGCCGAGCGCGCTCGAGGCTTCGTCGACGGTGCCGAACGCCTCGACGCGCGGGTCGTCCTTGGGCGCACGCCCGCCGCCGAGAAGTCCGGTGGTGCCGTCGTCGCCGGTGCCCGCGAGCTCATGCATCTGCTTGCGGCGCCGGGCCGGAGGTCGGTTAGACGAAGACCTGGGTGAGCTCGTACAGCTCCCTGGGCACGCGCCGCGTCTCCTTGATCACCTCACTGATCGGGACGACCTCGACGTCGCCGTTGCGGCGGATCGGGATGACGCCGCTCTGGCCCTGGACGATCAGCTCCACCGCCGCCACGCCGAGCCGCGTCGCCCAGATTCGGTCGACGGGTGACGGCGAGCCGCCACGCTGGAGGTGGCCGAGAACCGTCACGCGAGTCTCGAAGCCGGTCTCGCGCTCCACCGAGCTGGCAAGGATGTCACCGATGCCGCGCTTGGCCAGCCTGACGTGGCCGAACGCGTCCTTTTCGGACTCACCCCCCTGCTCGCTCACCAGCTCTGGGATGTGCGCGCCCTCGGCGACGATGATGATGCTGAAGAGCTTGCCCTCGCCACGCCGCCGGTAGAGGTGCGCGACCACGTCGGAGAGGCTCACCTCGAACTCGGGGATGATGATCATGTCGGCGCCCCCGGCGATGCCCCCCATGAGGGCGACCCAGCCCGCGTCCCGGCCCATGGCCTCCACCACCATGACGCGGTGATGCGCGGAGGCCGTGGTGTGCAGGCGGTCGAGCGCCTCCGTCACCACGCCGACAGCGGTGTCGAAGCCGATGCAGAACTCGGTCGCGGAGAGGTCGTTGTCGATGGTCTTCGGCACTCCGACCGTGCGGAAGCCCGCCTCGTGCAGCTTGGCCGCGACGCTGAGCGTGTCGTCGCCGCCGATCGGCACCAGCGCGTCGACGCCGTGGTGCCTCAGCGTCCTGATGACGCGAGTGATCCCGTCCTTCTCCTTGGCCGGGTTGGTGCGAGAGGTGCCGAGGATCGTGCCGCCCATCGGCAGGATCCCGCGCACGTCGGCGGGTGTGAGCTCGTCGATCAAGCCTTCCTCGAGGCATCCGGCCCAACCGTTCTTGACCCCACTCACCTGGTGGCCGAGCTGGAAGGACCGCCGGGCCACCGCGCGGATGGCCGCGTTCAGCCCGGGCGCGTCGCCACCGCCGGTGAGGATCCCGATGCGCACGCAAACAGATTAAGACGTGGCCGTGAGGCGCTCCAGCAGCTCAGCCAGGGACATGTCGGCCAGCGAGTTGAGAACGAGATCCGCCTCGCTCAGGTCCAGGCGAGCCGTGATCGGGTTCGGGATCGCCACGCACCGCAGGCCGGCGCGCTTGGCCGCCGTCACCCCGTTCGGCGAATCTTCGATTGCAATGGCCTCCTTGGCGGCGACGCCCAGGCAGTCGAGCACGGCGATGTACAGGTCTGGCTCGGGCTTGGCGTGCGCGACGTCGTCGCGGCACCTGATGCATTCGAAGCGCTCGAGGATGCCCAGGCGCGCCAGGTGGCCGCGGACCCACTCCTGGGTCGAGCTGGAGGCGCAGCCGAGCCGCAGCCCGAGGTCGCGCGCCGAGTCGAGTTGCTCGACGACCCCGGGTAGGACGGCGTTGGCCAGGATCATCTCGGTCCGCCGCCCGATCCGCCGGTCGAGCACCTCTTTCGGCAGCGGCCGGCCCAGACGCTCCTCCAGGTGGTGCTGGGGGTGGAAGCCGGACGTCGTCGAGCCGACGATCTGGACCCAACGCTCGAAGGGCAGCTCCTCCCCATGCGCCTGGTAGACCTCGAGCCACGAGCGGTACACCGGCTCCTCGGTGTCGAGGATCAGGCCGTCGAAGTCGAAGACGATAGCTCGAATCAACTTCCCACAGATTAGGATCGCCGTTGCCGTGAGCAAGCAGCCGAAACCGCAGAAGCCGGCCTCGATCGGCTGGGTCGGCGCCATGCTCTCCGGGCTGGCGCTCGTCTTGATCGCGGTGATGCTCGTGATCCTGTTCGGCTTCCTCGACGCCCTGCACTACAGCTCGATCGCCGACTTCTTCACCCCCGACCCCGCGGCGGCGGCCGGCACGCTCGGCCTCGTCGGCGGCGCCGAGGGTGTGACCTTGAGCATCGTCCTGCTGGGCGTGATGTTCGGCATCCAGACGACCTCGTCGCGCTACTCGCCACGCATCATCGGCATCTTCACCCGGAACCCGCTCAACGCATTTGTGCTGAGCTTCGCGCTGGCGTCGATCCTCTACACGTTCCTCGTCCGCGCCGAGGTGAAGGTCAACTACGTGCCGCTCGCCAGCGTCGCGGTGGCCGAGATGCTGGCGCTGATCAACTTCGCCCTCCTCTTCCCCTATGTGCTTTACACGTTCGAGGTGATGCGCGCCGAGACGCTGGTCAACGCGATCATGCGGCGCGCCCGGCGCTCGCTGAAGCGCCGGACGACGCTGATGACCTGCGTCGCGCAGGTCACCGACATCGTCTTCGGCTCGATTCAGCTGGGGGACATGCCTGTGGCGGTGCTCGGCATCGACGAGCTGGGCCAGTTCGTCGCGGGCGTCTACCTCCCCGCCAAGAGGAAGGGTTTGGACGCCCAGTGGTTCAAGGTCGGCCACGCGGAGATTCCCGGCGCGTCGGACCAGATCATCGCCGAGGTCAAGCGCGCGCGGACCTGGTTCGAGTACCTCGTGATGTCGAGCTTCGTCGACATGGTCGGGCTCACGCCGATCCACCGCAAGGAGGCGGTGCACTCGATCGCGGTGGCGACCCGCAAAGTCGGTCTCGCCGCGATCGACATCGGCGACGCCGAGGTCGCCGAGCTGTGCATGCGCTTCTTCAACACCTACCTGCGCACTGCGATCAACCGCTCGGCGCCGACCTTCGCCTCAGGGATCATGAACGAGTACAGGCGGTTCGCCATCGGCGCGCTGGAGTGGCGGCGCGACCTCGCGGTCGAGGCGGCCGCTCACCTTCTCCGCTACGGCCGGCACTTCGACGAGGCGGGCATGCCCGCCATCTTCGGGGCCGCGGCGGAGGACGTCGCCGACCTCGCGATCGAGGCGCGCGTCCGCGACCCGCAGGTCTCGTTCCGGCTCGCCCAGCTGCTCGTGCGGAACCTGCTCGAGCTAATCCCGAACGCGCGGCCGATCGGCTTGAACGGACTCTTCAAGGGCGTGGCCAAGCTCACCTGCTGGGCGATGGCCGCGGACGAGAAAGACATCGCGCACGTCCTGGTCGAGGGCATCGCGGCCGCGCCGCCCGACTTCGTCGACGCCGCGCTGAGCCGCATGGAAGGCGTGTCGAACGGGCTGTTCTGGGAGGTCAACGAGCGGGTGATCTCATTCGACTGGCTGGAGCAGCCGCTGCGCGAGGAGATCCCGCGACTGAGGACGGCGCTGCGGCGGGCGAAGACGTCGGGGAACGGGGCCTTCGACCTCGAAGACGCCCCGGTGGTCGCCCCGGACCTGGTGAAACCGACGGCGCCTAGCCCGGTGGTTCAGGTGCAGGAGCCGGCGGCCGGTTGATCATCGCGGTCGAGGCAGTCTCGAAGTAGTCGAGCAGCGCCCTCCGAATCGCGGGCGCGAGCTCGAGCGAGTCCACCGCGGCGGTCATGTGCCCGAGCCAGGCGTCCCGCTCGGCCTGGCCGATGGCGAACGGCTGGTGCCGGAGCCGCAGGCGCGGATGCCCGCGCAGCTCGCTGTACGTCTGCGGACCGCCCCAGTACTGGATGAGGAAAAGCGTCAGCCGCTCCGTCGCGCCGGACAGGTCTTCCTCCGGGTAGACCGCGCGCAGGACGGGGTCTTCGGCGATGCGGGCGTAGAACCGCCGGACCAGCGCTCGGAACGTCTGGGCGCCGCCGGCAAGCTCGAAAAGACTTCCGTGGAGCTTCATACGATCCTACGGCCGCGTCCGGATCGCGATCTCCGCAGGCGACCGCGCGGTAGACGCGGTCGCGTAGCGCTCGATCTCCTGCTCTCGCGGCAGGAACCACGCGATGCCAAGCGTCGCGATGACCAGGAAGACGTGCGTCATCAGCGACTTCTGCAGGCCGATGGCGTCCCCGATCGCGCCGTTGATGGGCACGCCGATGGCGCCGGTGACAAAGCCGAGGCCCATGACCAGGCCAGACGCCAGGCCGGCGCGCGAGGCCATCAGCTGCTGCGCCATCAGCAGCAGCAGCGGCGCCGTCGACGCGGCGAGGAAGCCGATAAGGATCGCGGTCGCGAAGGCCCAGGGGCCCGGGTAAAGCGTGTAGAGGAGGATCGCCGGGATCGTGAGCACGAGCGTGACAATGATCACCGCGCGTCTGCCGTAGCGGTCGGCGAGCGAACCGCATCCGACGGTGCCGACGGCGCTGGCGAGGACCAGCGTCGTCGCGAGGGGACCGTAAAACTCGGGTCCGTAACCCAGCTGGCGGTACCAGGTCGGCGTGAACGCCTGGAAGACGTTGACGGTCCAGCTTCGCGACATCATCACGCCGATGACGGCCGCCAGGGCGAAGACCGGCACCGGCTGGGATTGCGTGACGGCCCGCCGGGCGGCGCCGGCGAGCGAGCGCTGCCCGCGCATCCGCCACAGCAGATATCCGCCTGTCACGAGTCCCGGAATCACCAGCAGCCCGGTCCCGTGGATGCCGAACGCGCCGAAGAGCAGGATGCCGATGAGCGGTCCGGCCGCGACCCCGACGGTTCCCGCCGTGACGTAGACCGACATGCCCAGGCTCCGCCGGCGCGTCGCCAGAAGTCCGCGCACGTCGAGCGCGCCGAATGGATGAAAGGCTCCCGAGCCGAGGCCTGACGCCAGAGCGAGGGCCAGCAGCAGGGGAAAGCTGTCGATGAACCCGACGAGCGAGAACGTGATCGCGGTCCACGCCAGCGCCAGACCGGTGAAGCGCGTCCCGAAGCGGTCTGCGATGAGGCCGAACAGGGGCTGCGAGATGGCGGCCATCCCGCCGTAGGCGAGGCTGACCAGGCCGACGGTTCCCAGGCTCAGTTGGAACCGGCCGATGAGCAGCGGGTAGAGGACCGGGATGACTCCGACGTAGCTGTCGACCGTGAAGTGGCCGAGCATGAGCGTCAGCAGCCTGCCGTTGCGGAGGAATTCCCTCACTCAAATATGATCGCGGCGGTGGCGAGCCTCCTGTACCTGAGCCGCGCCGAGGTCGAGCGCCTGCTCGACGTCGAGGCGATGCTCGACGCCCTTGCCCACGCCCTGGCCGCCTACTCCGGCGGGTCGGCCTCCGCCCCGCCGCGGACCGCGGTCCGCGTGCAGAACGGTCTGCTCGGCGTTATGCCCGGCTATGTGCCAGGCGCGGCGCTGGAGTCCAAGCTCGTCTCCGTATTTCCGGCCAACGACGAGCACGGCCTGCCGACGCACCAGGGATTGATCGCGCTCTTCGACGAAGAGAACGGCACGCCGATCGCGGTCATGGACGGCGGCTACATCACCCAGATCCGCACCGGAGGCACGGCCGCGGTGGCGACGCGATTGCTGGCGCGCGAGGACGCGTCCGTGCTCGCCATCCTCGGCGCCGGCGCGCAGGGCTGGTCGCACCTCGAGACGTTTCCACGGGTCCGCCACTTCCATGAGATCCGCGTCGCCTCCCGCAACCACGAGCGCGCGCACGACCTCGCGGCCCACCACCCGATGGCGCATGCGAGCGCATCATTCGAGCAGGCGGTGCTCGGCGCGGACGTCGTCGCGTGCTGCACCGACGCGCGCGAGCCGATCCTGCGTCTCGACTGGCTCAAGCCCGGCGTGCACATCAGCTCGGTCGGAGGAACGTTCGGCCCCGAGCTCGACGCCGAGACGGTGAGCGCGGCGCGGATCTTCGTCGAGTGGCGCGGCGCCGTCACCAGCGCGCCGCCGGCAGGCGCGCACGAGCTCCAGGGACTCGATTCCTCGCGGGTCACGGAGGTCGGCGAGGTGATCGCGGGCAAGAAGCCCGGGCGCCAGTCACCGGACGAGATCACGCTCTACAAGTCGACGGGACTTGCCGTCGAGGATGCGGCCGCCGCGGGACTCGTGTACGAGCGAGCGCTGCGTGAGGGCGCCGGCAAGAAGCTCCCTCTATAGCTCGATCATTCGCGTCGGGACGACGTTGATCACGCGTGTCTTGCCAGCGCGCCGCTCCGGCATCACTCGCCCATACGGGTGGACGTGGCCGTGCACCGCAAGCAGCGGCTGCAGGTTGCGGAGCAGACGCAAGAAAGCTACGAACCCCACGTGCGCGGAGTCTTCTGCCGCGGCCAGCCCGTAAGGCGGCGCGTGCGTGACCAGCACGTCGAGCTTGCGCCCGTCGCGGACACGGTTCAGGCGGATGCGGAACTCCAGGGCCAGGGCCCGCAGTCCCATCTGCGCCTGCGAGTACTGGTTCGGACCCGGCTTGTAGCGAAGGCTGCCGCCGAGGCCCGCGATGCGCAGCCCTTCCGCCTCGACAACGCGGCCGTCGATGTTGATGCATCCCTCCGGCCCGGGCGGCGGCTTGGGCAGCTCGGTGCGCAGCGGCATCCAGCTCATGTCGGGCGGCTTGAGGCTCGCGTCGTGGTTGCCGGGGACATAGAGGACCGGCACGTCGAGCCGGCTGACGATGTACTCGAGGTAGTCGAAAGGGAGATCGCCGCAGCTCAGGACGAGGTCAGCCTTGATCGCGGGCAAGCGATCGCCGTACAGCGACTCGTCGACCTCGTCGGCGACGGCGAGGATCTTGATCTAGCTACACACGCTTGAAGCGCAGGGCGGTCCAGGTCTCGTCGACGGCGACGAACGCCACCGGCTTGTACCCCTTCACCGACGTGATCTCGCCGAGCACGTCACGCCTCACCCACCACTGCGTCGCAGGGAGATCGGTCGCCCCGTCCGCCTTGCCGCCCTTGGGATAGGTGATCCAGAGCATTCCGGTGCCCCTCGCGGCGTGGATGGCCGCAGCGCCCATTCGTCGTAGCTCGTCCGCGTTGTTGACGAAGAGCACGACCACGTCGTACTCGCGGTCGGGCTGAGGTGCTGCCGTCATGTCCGATGGTCCGGGACGCAGCATCTCCAGGTAGCCGTCGGGCGCGTTGATCACCAGGACGCTGTTGCCGGGCACCAGACGCAGCTTCTTGGCAAGCGGGCTGAACCCGGTCTTGTCGGCCCCGATCGCGGGGAGCGAGCGCTGGGAGTCGAGGTGGCCCACGCGCTACAGATTAATTAAGGGATGAGGCGGCACAGGCATAATCCGCGCACATTGCTCGCCCGCTTGACAGCCGTCCTCACCGCGCTGGTGGTCCTGGCCGCGTGCTCTTCGCCGCCGGCGACCTTCAGCCTTGCCGGCGCGACCGTCGATCCGGCCTACTGGTGCCCAGGCGGCTCCAGCAACGCGCCGTATACCGTCCACGCCACGATCCATGCCCGCAACGACACCGCCAGAGAGGTGACCATCGACTCCGCCACCGCGGAGATGGTGCTGACCGCGGTCAGCGGCAGCTGGCTCGAGCGGGTGGGCGACCGCTATGAAGCCGGCACCGTCGAGGTGTCACCGACGAGCGTGGCCTCCAGGTCGAGCGCCACCCTGACGGTGACCATCCCCAGCGCCTGCACGAGCGCCCTCTACGGGTCGGGCAGCGCGGGCACGGGCACATACGAGGTGAAGGTTCATCTGGTCACCTCGGCCGGCGAGTTTTCGATCACGGCCGCCAACAAACACGAGATCCGAGCGGCCTAACTCGAGCGGAGGACCTCGACTCCACCTCCGCCCCCGCCTGGGGGTCGGGCGGGTAGCGGCGCAGGTCACGCAACTGTGGAATCGCAGAACCATCCAACGGTGGTAGTTGCCAACTGGCTCGCCGCGCGTTTTTCCAGGTAGGAGACGAGTGGTGAGATTCAGATCGAAGTCAGACGCACCGGACCTTCACTCCCAGTTCGAGTCGATGCTCGACCAGGTGTGGAAGTCGGAGGCCGACTGGCGGCTCTGGGACCGCCTGGACGCTGCGGTGGCGCTCGAGGCACTTCGTGAGAAGCGCCAGAAGAACCGCGACTTCAGGAAGGCGGCCTGAGGTGGACCTCACCACGCCGACGCCGTGAGCGCCTCCTTCTTCGGCCCGCCTGGCGCGAGGGAGACGGGCCATTGCGCGTTTGTCCTCTCCGGCGGAGGCAGCCTGGGCGCGGTGCAGGTGGGCATGCTCAGGGCCCTGCTCGAGAGAGGCGTTTGCCCTGACTTCGTTATCGGCACCTCGGTCGGAGCCGTCAACTCAGCCTGGGTCGCCGCCAACCCGGACCAGGACGGCGTGCTCCAGCTCGCCGAGATCTGGATGGGCCTGCGCCGGCGGCACGTCTTCCCGCTCAGCCCGCTTACCGGCGCACGAGGGTTGCTGGGCCGGAGCAACCACTTCATCTCGAACGACAGCCTGCGCTCGCTGCTCGAGACGCACACCCCATTCAAGCGCCTCGAGGAAGCGCGAGTGCCGCTCCACATCGTGGCGACCGAGCTCAAGAGCGGTCGGGCCGCGATCCTCACGTCCGGCCCGGCCGTGCCCGCCCTGCTGGCGAGCTGCGCCATCCCCGGCGTGTTTCCGCCGGTGACGATCGGACGGCGGGTCTACGTCGACGGCGGTGTCGCCAACCACACGCCGGTCACGGTCGCCATCGAGCTGGGCGCAACCACCATCTATGTCCTCCCCGTGGGCTACCCGTGGTTGAACCGCGAGCCGACCAACCCGCTCGGGATGGCGCTCCACGCGCTGGCCCGCATCGTCGAGCAGAAGCTCGACGCCGAGGTCGCCGCCAATCGTGGTGTCGCCGACATCCACGTCCTCCCGGCGCTCGACCTCACCGACGTGTCGCCCGCCGACTTCGGCCACACCAGAGAGCTGATCGACTGGGGCTACAAGACGGCGCGCCGGTACCTGGGGGCGTCTTCGAACGGGCGCGCCGTCATGCCCGAGAGGGCCCGGCGGACCGTACGCCTCAGTCCGGCCCGCGCCGCTTAAAGGGCTTTCTTAAACCGCCGTCGGACTTCGTCCCGGAGCGACCGCACGTCGCCCATGCGCTCCACTCCGAGGTCGCGAAGATCACCCAACCGCCCGACGCCCAGCTCGCGCAGCTCGCTGACGCGCCCAGGGAGCGACGCCTGGAGCTGCTGGATCAGGTTCTGCCGGCGCCGGCTGCGGTAGATCAGCCAGCCCAGCAAGCCGAGCCCGATCACCGCCGCCCCAACTCCAGCCGCGATCACGGCCGTCGGGACGCGCCTCGGCTCCATCTCGTCGGGATCTTCGCCCGCAATGGCGATCGTCTTCCGCCCCGCGCTGATCTGCTTGTTGATGTCGTCAGCCATCGTTCTCATACCATTTTCCTCCGTTTGGGCCTCTCCCTCCGAATTGAGAACGAATTCGGACCGGTTAGCGGCGATTGAGCGCGCGTTTAGGTAGATGAAGCGCTCTGGCCGCAATGCCCGGGCGCCTCTACCCTCAAGCGGGAGGTGAACCGCGATGAATTGCGAGATCTGCAACGCCGAGGTCGCCAACTCAGAGGAGCTGAAGGCTCACATGGAGCGTGAGCACCCTCTGGACGAGCGCGGCGACGAAGAGCTCGAGAAGCCGGACTTGATCGATCAGCCGCTGGCGGGCGCTCCGATCGTCCCGGGCAAGAACTAAAGCAAGCCGGGATTTGTAAGTCCGGTCCACAGGCCCGGCGGCGTGAAATGCGCCGCCGGGCTTTGTTTTGCGTCCTAGGCCACGCTGCCGTACAGCTGCGGCTGCTGCGAGGGCGCCGAGGAGCCGTCAGGGGCCGGCTCGTTGGTCACCGCCATGACCGAGTACCCCGACAGCGACCTGTTCACCAGCACAACTTTGGAGCCGTTGCTGTCGGGCACGAACACCGCGGCCGGCACTGCATCGCCCCTCGACGGGACCAGCCAGATCTCGTACACGCGGTTCGCGCCCGCGGGCGGCAGCCCGCGAAAGTCGACAAGCGCGACCCCGTCGCTTTTCAGGTCGACGACAGTCGCGCTGGCCGTGACCATGTCCTGGTGGCCGTTCAGCGTGAATCGGGCCGCCTGCTGGCTGGACTGCTGGGAATGCAGCGTCACCTGGCCGATCAGGACGCCGATCAGCAGCGCCACCGCTGCCACCGCAGCGAGAGCGTAGGCGGGCATCCTGGGACCGGTCGGTGGCCCGATCCGTGGCGGCGACGGACGCCGCACGGGTTTTGCCACAGGGGCCGCGGCGCGCGGCGATGCGGCGGCGGCCGCCAGCACACGGTCACGGAGCCGCGCCGGCGGAGGCACCTCGTCAACGGCCAGAGGCAGCGCGCCGACGACGCGGCGCAGCCGCGAGGCGACTTCGCGGCAGCTCTCGCAGCCCTCGACGTGGGTGCGGACGGTCTCCGCCTCGGCGGGGTCGAGCGCGTCCAGCACCCATGGGGCGACCATCGCTTCCAGCTCCTCGTGCCTCGCGTCGTCAGACATCGACCAGCCCTCGGCCCCGCAGGTACGAGCTCATCTTCTCGAGCCCGAGCCGCATCCGGCCTTTGACCGTGCCGAGAGGAAGCCGCGTCATATCGCTGACCTCGGTGTGCGTGTAGCCGCCGAAGTAGGCCAGCTCGATGACCTGGCGCTGCTCCGCGGGAAGGCTCCCGAGCGCGTCGCGAACAGCCGCCCGCTCCAGCGCAAGCGCCACCTCCCGCCAGGGGTCGGAAGGCTCCCCACCGGCGCCGATCTCCGGCGGCAGCTCTTGTTCGCGGCGCTCGTGGGCGCCGCGCCCGCGCAGGAAATCGATGGCCCGGTTGCGCACCGAGGTGAGGAGCCACGCGCGCAGCGAGCCGCGCCCGGCGTCGAAGCTCGCGGCGTGTGTCCAGACGCTCATGAAGGCGTCCTGGACCACGTCCTCAGCGCGACCTGGATCGCCGAGGACGCGCATGGCGACGCCGTAGGCAAGCCCTGCATAGCGGCCGTACAGCTCGGCGAGAGCGCCCTGGTTGCCGGCCGCGAGCGCGGCCGCCAGCTCGGTGTCGCCCGCCGTGGCTACGGCGTGCCCGCCTCCACCGGCTCCGCCTCGACCCCCTGACTGTGCCGCGTCGTGAGCTCTCCGACCGGCGACTTCTTCGGCGGCTTGACCGCCCACTCCTCGTTCTCGATCAGGCGCCACGCCCACGTCGGATTGCGCTTCACCCGCTCGCGCGCGGCGTACAGCGCCTTCGACATCAGCTTGATGCCGGCCAGGCCTGGCAGCTTGCCGATCTTGGCGTCGAGCTCGAGCAGCTCCTCCTCGCCTTGCTCATCGTCGAACAGGTAGATGGCGAGGGCGTCGACCTCCTCCTGCGTCTTCACTCCCTGCCCGACCGGCACCCACACGCGGTCGAGCATCCAGCGGTCGATCTTCTGCGCCTTCGCGTTGCCGCTGAGCCACTCCCTGGACGAGTTGAAGTAGAAGGCGAAGTGCCGCCTCTCGTCCTTGATGATGCGGCCCAGCAGGTCCTTCAGCACCGGGTGACCGGACTTACGGATGAGCGCGCCGTAGCCGGTCAGGGTCGACAGCTCGTTGATCGCGCCGATGGATAGATAGACCGCGGAGAAATCCTTGAGCATCCACGAGCCGGCCATGGTCGACAGGATGCTCACGCTGTTCTGGAAACCCAGGTTGGCGCGCACGTTGGCGATGCGCTCCTGCGTGTCGAACTCGATGCCGTAGAGGTTCAGCAGACGGCCGATGTTCTCGCCGTGCCACAGCTCCTCGTAGTTCCAGCAGGCGAGGAACGCGGTGAGGATCGGGTCCATGCACGCCCTCGTGACGAGGAGGTGCGAGAGGTAGAGGGGGACGTGGTTTTCGATGTCCATCATGTAGTGCAGGCAGAAGAGGTCGCCCCTGGAGAGAGGGTGGGCGGTGACTTCGTCCCACTTGATCCCCGTGACGTCGACCTTCCTGGACTCTTCCTTGTACCGCTCGATGCTGAAGCTCATATCACCCTCTACGAATCAATGCCCGATCTGGATCACGGCCACCAAGCCAACTCTCAGCCCCTTCCCAAGGCCTCCTGAGCGGCCGCGGTCAGTCTAGGTCGCGACGCTCCCATTGGGCGATCAAAACCAAGGAGGCAGAGATGCTGAACGGAGTTCGGAGGTTGGCCGTCGCCGCGACGGTGGCGGGATCGATGTTGGTCGGAGGAATCGGAGGTGCGGCGCTGTACGCAACCACGCTGGCCGCGCAGGCGGCGTCGCCGTCGCCGAGTCCCTCGAGCTCGAGCGGGTCGAGCGCCGCGACGCCGGGCAAGTTCGTGCCCAACGAGAACGCGGCACACGAGGCGACGGAGAGCGCCGCCCGGGAGGCCCAGGAGAACGCCGGGCAGGTCCCGACCGTCCCTTAGCGATCGTAGGGGGAACCCTTCCGGGTTCCCCCTACGCTGGGGCGCTCAGCGGCCGTTCCCGGCCGTATTGAGACGGACGCATTGTTCCGGCCGGATTCGCGCCCCGAACCCCTTCCGGCAAGGATTGGGATTTTCGAAGCCGCACTGGGCGCGACGCATGGCGGCGGCCGGCGACGCGGATCGCGGCCGGGCACAGCCCGGCCGCCGGCTCAAGGCAAGAGCTGACGTGCCACGAACAACATGTTGGCGGGGCGCTCCGCCAGGCGGCGCAGGTACCACGCGTACCACGCGTCGCCCCACGAGATGAGATCCCGAACGGCGAATCCTTCGCGCGCCAGGCGGAGCTGCTGGTCGGTCCGGATGCCGTAGAGCATCGCGATCTCGAAGTGCCCACGGTCGATTCCCAGCGCCTGCCCGAACCTCCAAGCCCTGGCGATCAGGTCGGTGTCGTGCGTGGCCAAGACCAGGCGCACGTTGCGGCGCTTCACCTCCGGCAGCATCAGGGTGCTCAGCGCCAGGTAGTTCTCGTCGACCTCGCGCCTGGCCGTGAACGCGATCGACGCGGGCTCGGCGTACGCGCCCTTGACGAGCCGGATCGCGGGCCTGGCCGGGACCAGGCTCGTGACGTCGCTCACAGTCCGGTGCAGGTACGCCTGCAGCGCGATCCCCGTGCGCGAGTGCTCGGCGTGCACCTCCTTGTACAGGTCGAGCGTGCGGTCCGTGTACGCGCTGCCTTCCATGTCGATCCACAGAAAGCTCCTCGCGTTGGCCGCGGCCCGAGCAAGCCGGCGCAGGTTGGTGTACGCGGCCTCGGGGTCGATGTCGAGGCCGAGCTGCGTCGGCTTGACCGACACCTCGGCCTGGACCTCGGCCGACGCGGCGAGGACCTCCTCGTAGTGCTCGACGACGCGGTTGGCGTCAGCGAGGTCGGTGATGTTCTCGCCAAGCAGCGTGAACAACGCGCCGACGCCCCTGGCCTTGAAGTCGACCGCCGCCTTCAGCGCCGCCTCGAATCCTTCGCCGGGGAGGAAGCGCCGCACGGCTCGGCGGGCGAACCGCCAGCGCGGCACGTGCGCGGCAAGCCAGGGGTTCTGCGCGCACCACAACAGCAGCCTTCGCATCAGGCCCGCACAACGGTAATGCAGGCCTTATGCAGCCGGCTAGCGACTACGCAGGTCGATTACCCCCCAGCGAGCACTCGACGCTGCAGTAGACCTCCTCCTGGCGCCACACCGCTCCGAACTCGACCGGAGCCGCGCACGCGGCGCAATACAGCTCTCCAGGCCTTGCTGCGACCAGCCGCAGCGGCGGCCGGGCGGTGCTGAGGCGGCGCGCCAGGCCCCGACGAAACGCCAGGCGCTCAGCCTGGCCCACAAGCCTCCCCGCCGGGAACCGCACAATCCCCATCGCCCTGCCTCTCGTATTGGTTGGCTCCAGCCGACGTACGGCAAGTATCGACAGGGGCACGAAGCTGTCGCCGTACGAATGTAGGAGACAGACCTCCTACGAGCCGTAATTCTCGTGCACAAAACGAAAGGCGCCCGCGAAGCCCGAGCGCCTTCTCCTATGGCCGTCCTCGGTTACCAGTAGTACCAGCGAGTGCCCTCGGCGCTTCTGATGAAGAAGCCGATCACCCAGAGGATCAGCGCGACGACGAGCAGGATCCAGAGGATGTGAAGCGCCGGTGCCACCAGGCCGCCTCCACCGAGAAGCAGCAGCAGCAGGATCAGGACGATCAGCGCAACCACTTTTGACTTGACCTCCTTACTTACGCCTGCGCGGGCTGCGTCCGGTCCGGCCGCCTTTCATGAGCGAGCGCCAGCCGCGGGCCTCGATGTGGACGCCGAACTTGCGCGCCGCCGCGCGAATCCGCCGCCATGCGTTGTCGCGCTCCCTGTTCGTCACACCTTCGACCTGGTCGAAGCGCGCGACCGCATTGCGCACGTGGCGTGCGTCGTTGAGCGGTTCTTTGCGCTTGTCCGGAAAAGCGAACACCTGCGACGGCATACGGTTCTGCTGCCGGTTGCTCAGGCGGCGTGCCGCAGCCTTCTGCCGAGATGTAACCAATTCGAAACCTCCTTGAAGCGGGATTCCTCCCTAATTCCGCAACGCGCCCGCGAAGTCGCCTACCCGAAAAAAGACCCGGTGGGCCCGCAGCTGCCTTCAGGAAGGGTCAGGAGGCTATTTCGATGGAGACGGCTGAGCGCTCGGTGACGAGTTGCCGCCGCCACCGCTCGGCACGGCTGACGTCACGGCCGGGTTGCTCGGCAGCACCGCGGCTCGTTTCGGTAACGCCCAGGGGCGGCGGAGCTACCTAGCGCCGCCGAGCCTCGGGGGCGACCGGATCGGCCTGCTTCTCCTTGATCGCTTCGATTGGCCTGGCCTTGTCGCGCGACTCGCGCATCGGGCTCGCCACGATCCCGAGCTTCCTCGGCTCGCCGAGGCGGAAGCGGTTGTACACCGCGCCCAGCAGGAGGAGCTGGCTGAGCAGATAGAACCACGTCGCGAGTAGGAAGAAGAGCGCGAACTGCGCGCCGTACGTGTTGAAGCGCCCGGCCACCGTCGCGTAGAGCGGGAACGCGAGCGAAAGCAGCTCGATCAGCACGCCCGCGATCAGCGCGCCGGGCAGGACGTCAACCAGGCGAAACGTCCGGTTCGGAACGAAGCGGTACAGAGCGACGAGCAGCGCGACCATGACAAGCGCGCCCGCGATGAAGTCAATGACCCAGGTGCCCCAGGACGCAAGCGGAATGAAAGCGGCCGCGGCGTTGATGCCGACCGTCGCAACGATCGCCACGACGAGCACCAGCATCATCACCAGGCCCATCAAGCGCTGCCGGAGCATGTCGCGCTGCTTCGTGCCGAAGATCTGCGTGAGAGCGAACTCCATCGTCCCGAAGATGCTGCTTGCGCTCCACAGCAGGCCGCCGAGCGAGACCAGCCCCAACCAGCCGGCCGACTCCTTGACCCCGCTGAGCGCTTTCTGCAGCTCGGGCTGGGCGCTGCCCGGGAAGATCTGCAGAACGAGCAGCTGAAAATGCGCCTCGGTCTGCGGGTCGCGGATGGCGAGGCCGATGATCGACAGCGCGCCGAGCATCATCGGAAACATGGCCATGAACCCCGCAAAGGCGAGCGCGAGCGCGTAGTTGCCGGCCTGGCTCTCGCCGTAGGCGGTCAAGACCCGCGCCGGTAGCGTCGCCTGCGCCCGCTTGATCGTCCGTTGAATCCGCGCCTTCACGGCGCCAGCTTATTCCGCGGGCGGATCGTCGCGGCCGCGCGCGAGCCGCTCGGTGAGCGTGCGCAGGTTGTCCAGCGAAAGCTCGTTGAGGCGGTCCTTCAAGGTCGGCTTGCTGGTCCGGCGGTAGATGAAGAACGCGGCTCCCGCGAGAAGGAGCGCGCCGAGACCGAAAGCCGCAAAGCGCCCGTAGCGTATGGCGCCAGATTTGGTCCGCACCTCGAGCTGCGCGAGGTTTGCGTCCATGTGGTCGCGGGTCTCTCTTATCTGCCGTTCGATCTCACGCGCCGTAGCGCCCATTCCTTGTTCTCCTTCAAGCTTTCGACCGTCCGCGGCGGGAGCTTGATCCGCATGCGCGCCCGGCCGATGAGCAGCAGGAGCGCGCCGATCACCACGTACGCGCCGATCCACACCGCCGCCGCCTGCCAGTGCCAGGGCGCGAGGATGACCATCAGCGACGGGACCGCCACCAGGACGGCGAGCATGACCAGCACGCCACCGAACGCCATCAGCCCGGCCGCGATCGCGTTGCCCGCGGCGAGCTCCTTCAACTCTTGCTTGGCCAGCGCGACTTCGAGCGCGACCAGCCGCTGCGCATCGCCGATCACCGCGGCGATCAGTCCGCGCGAGCTGACGCGATGGGCGCTCGCTACGGTCTCGGCGGGGGTTGCTGCCATCTCGTGCCTCACTGCTTGAACGCGTCGCGTAGTGCCCCTACGCGCGCGCGTTAACCGGTCGATTTGTCGCGCCGCAGGCGTTGACTGAGATGATGGCCACGCCTTCAATGGAGCCACCGCGAGTGCTTCCTGAGACCGTGGACCGGCGCCTGTACAGGCTTATCCACGGACTGCCCCACTCCCCGGTCGGGGATCGATATGTCACGACCCTGTCCGACCTCGGCGAGGGGCTCGGCTGGGTCGGGGCCGGCATCGCGCTCGCCTGGCTCGACGGTCAGCGCGGCCGGCGCGCCGGCGTCGCCGCCTCGATCGCCGCCCTGGGGACGACCTACGTCGTCCAGCGAATGATCAAGCCGGTCTTCAGGCGCAAGCGGCCCTGGGTGGACCGGGACGTGCTCGTCGTGGGCGTACGGACCACGGACGCCTCGTTCCCCTCGGGCCACTCGGCGTCGTCCTTCGCCGCGGCGACCACGCTGGCGACCTTCTATCCAAAGGCGTCGCCGCTCATGTTCGCCCTTGCGGCCGGCGTTGGTGCGTCTCGCGTCCACCTCGGCCACCACTTTCCCAGCGACGTCGTGGCCGGGGGCCTGATCGGCATCGCCAGCGGGACGCTTGTGTCCTGGCTTATCCGCAGGGTCTGAAAACACTGGTGGAGAGCTCGGCCATTGCTGGCCAAGCTCCCCTATCTCGATAACGGACGGGGCGCCTCAACTACCCCCCTGAAGGGCCCAGACTGGCCGGCCTGAAGGCCGCCTCCCCGAGTTTTTCGAAGGGCCCGCTCCGCCTTCGATCGAGAGCAAAAATGGCCGGCAAATATGGGGCATTTACACGGCTGAACGCCCACTGGCACGACCTATCCTGAGTCCTCCAATGCAGGTCCGCTCCGAGCTCTCCGGCCTCAGCTCCGCCCAGGCCCGCAAGGCCCTGGAGGGGCTTCCGCGCTGCGACTACGAGGTCGTGGTCAAGCCCCTGCGCTACCGCTGGGCGCCCCACCTGGCGGCACAGTGCGAGTTCGACGAGCGCCGGATCGTGCTCCAGGTTCCCGTCCCGTGGCGGGCCTTCAAGGAGCCTGTGATCTACGCGGCGCGGCGCAAGCGCGGCGCCGGGATGCGGTTCGCGTGGGCATCGGAGACGGTTTATTTCGCCAGCCGCCGCGACGTCCTGCGCTTTCTCTACTGCCACGAGTGGATGCACTGGTACATGCACGAGGTGCTGGAGAAGGGGTCGTCCGCGGAAACGGCGTGCGACCGCTTCGCGCTCCGAAACTTCCGCCGCCGCTACGTGACGACCGACGACGCGGACGCCGCGCTCAGGCGGCGTCCTTTCAGGGCACGCGTTTCGGGGTCAGCGCGCTAGTCGCGACTCCTGCGAAGCCGCCTGGCTTGAATCCTTGCGCAGAAGGACGACCACGGTGATCGGCAGCGCGACGTTGACCATCAGCGAGACCACGCCGCCGTTGAAACCGATCGGCAGGATCAGGAGCAGCGCGGCGCCGGCGAGGCAAACGACCTCGAGCGCGATCGCCAGCGCGCGCGCCCGGCGCCGCCGCCACAGCACGCCGATGCCCAGGACCAGCGTGGCCAGCGCGAGCAACATAGTGAGCAGCCCGAGCACGCCCATGTAAACCTCACCGGCGAGCGCAAACGGAACCGCGGAGATGCCGGCGATCAGCCAGAACAGGGACTGCATCAGCAGCAGCACGAACGCCGCTTCCGGACGCGACGACGTTTCAGCTTTGATCAAGCTTCTTCACCACCTTGTCGTCGATGTCGACGGCGAACCTGCCGCCAGGGTTGTCGACGATCCAGACGTGCAGCATCGGCGACGCGCTGATGTCGATCGAGCCGACCGGGCACGTCGCCGTCGGCGTCATCAGGCTGAACTCGATCCCGAACGGCGTGAAGCAGATGTTTTCGTGCTGGTGCCACGCCGTGTGTGGTCCTCCGGGGTCGGGTCCGAACTGACCTATGCGCTTCATCTGGAACATCGCGCCCAGCAGCACGGGGCCGTGCTTGGTGTTCGCGTAAACGAGGCCCTGCGGATGTTGAGGATCCATGACGTATCCGGCGTCGACGTAGCGCTGGTTCATCCAGTGCGTCGAAGGCATGGTCTGCGAACCACCGGGCCGATACCCAGCCGCCCACGCCTTCCGCCAGTCGCGGTACGGTGCGATCGCGGCGGCCGTCTGGTCGTACAGCCGCTGCGCAGCCGCGACCTGGTCGGGAGTGGCGACGTCGTTGGTCTGCTGCAGGATGGCTCCCGCGTGGACGTGCCGCGCGTCGGGCCTGGCAAGGGTGTCGATCCACAGGGTGGCGACCGTGACGACGGTCAGCACCGGGACGGCGACGCCCAGCGCGCTCCAGCGCAGCCTGCGCCACGGTCTCACCCCGCGCACCGGCACCAGCACCAGGCCCAGAGCTGTCAGCTCGACCAGCTTGGTCGCGATCGCGACCTGGTCCGGAGTGTCGAAGTTCAGGACGATGTAGCCGAGGTAGCCGAGCAGCGTGGCGGTGATGAGCGCCGCCGACGCCGGTCGCCACCACCGCCACGTATACATCTGCGAGAGGGCGATGTAGGCGACGCCGTTCATCACGAAAAGCGCCGCGGTAATCGTCTCGTCGCGGTGCGTCCAGACGAGCCCGAGATGGATCGCGCCTGACACGGTCATCAGCACCGAGGCGCCAAGCACCGTGCCGGGCACGAGCCGGCCTGCGCCGCGGAGCTTGAGACCAAGCAGCGCAAACGGAAGGGCGATGAGACCTGCGGAGAGACCGATCGCGTGGTCGGGTGCTATGTCGAACATGCCACGAGCGTGGCGCCCGTGGTTAAGAACCGCGTAAGAGTCCAGAGGGGATCAGTGGCAAGTCGACTAGGAACGCCGCCCCGCCCAGCTTCGCTTCGCCGGCGATGATCCGGCCGCCATGCTGGGCCACGATCCAGCGGGCGATCGAGAGCCCGAGGCCCGCGTGCGCTCCCGCGCGGGAGCTGTCGACACGGAAGAAGCGCTCGAAGATGCGCTCGCGATGCTCCGAGGGCACACCGGGCCCGTCGTCGGCGACCAGCAGCCGGGCCCACGCGTCCTCAGTCGACAACGACACGCCGACCGCTGATACCGCGAAGCGATACGCGTTGTCGAGGAGAATCCACAGCAGCTGCCGAAGCGCATCGTCGTCGCCCTCGACGCGAACCTCTGCGGCGTCGACGGTGAGGCTGTGGTCGCCATGCTGCGCCGCCGCCTGGCGGCAGACCTCCTCGACCAGCGGCTTCAGCTCGAGCGGAGCGAGCGCGAGCCCCAGGCCCGAGTCCGCTCCGGCGATGGTGAGCAGGCGATCCACGAGCCTGGTCATCCGCGCGCCCTCCTTGACGACGTCCTCCGCGGCGGCGCGACGGACCTCCTCGGTCACGGATCGAGACGCGAGCAGGCCGGCGTTGCCCTGGATCGTGGTGAGCGGCGTGCGCAGCTCGTGCGACGCGTCCGATACGAACTGCCGCTGCGACTCGAACGCGTCCTGCAGCTGCCGGAGCATGCCGTTGAAGCTCGACGCGAGAAGACCGACCTCGTCATTACTTCCGTTGCCGCCGTTCACGGGCAGCCGCCGCGCGAAGTCGCGCGTGCGGCCGATGTCGTCGGCGGTGACGGCCACCCTCTTCAGCGGCGCGAGCGCGCGCCCGGCCACCACCCAGATGGCGATCAGACCCGCCACAAGACCGGCGATCCCGGCGATGACGAGGAACACGACCACACCGGACAGGTTCGATTGCGGCACCTTCGTCGACTGGCCGGTGACCACGTAACCGTGCTCGAACGGCGCCACGTACAGGCGAAAACCGCCTTGCGTCACGAATCCGGTGTGCGCGTTGGGCGAGATGAACGGCTGCGCGGTCGAGTAGACGGGCGACCAGGCCTCGTCGAAAACCTCGACGAAGACGTCGGTGCTCGTCCTGAGATCCTCGGGGGCGACCGGCTGTGTGGCGGCCATCGCGGGTGAAGCGTTTAGCGACGCGACGGCCTGCTGCGCTCGAGCGCGGAGTGCGTCGTCCTGGTTGGTGTTCACACCGCGGGCAAGCAGCGCGTAGAGAAGCAGGCCGAACACGAGCAGGGCCAGCGCGACGAGGCCGACCCCGAACAGCGCCAGACGCAGGCGGAGGGACACCTACTCGCGCAGCGCGTAGCCCGCGCCGCGCACGGTGTGCAGCAAACGCGGCTCGCCCAGCTTCTGGCGGAGGTATCCGACGTAAACGGCGACCACGTTGTCCGTCTCCGCCTCGCCCTTCCAGACGGCGTCGAGCAGCTGCTCGCGCGATAGCACCTGCCGCGGGTGGCGCATCAGGTGCTCGAGAAGGTCGAACTCAGTCGACGTGAGGTCGAGCGTGCGGTCTGCACGCCAGGCCTGGCGGCTGGCCGGTTCGAGGCGCAACTCGCCGAATCGAAGGTGCTCGGGCGTTGTCGTGCGCCGGAGCAGCGCGCGGACGCGCGCGAGGAGCTCCTCGTTGTGGAACGGCTTGGCCACGTAGTCGTCGGCGCCGGAGTCGAGGCCCAGAACGCGGTCCTCGGTGCGGCCGCGGGCGGTGAGGACGAGGATCGGGATCGAGCTGGTCGCGCGCAGCCTCCGGCAGACTGCGATGCCGTCGAGGCCGGGCAGCATGAGGTCCAGGACCACGAGGTCGAACGGCCGGTCACGCGCCCGTCGCAGAGCCTCGCCGCCGTCACCCGCCACGTCGACGTCGTAGCCCTCGGTTCCCAGCACGCGCTCGAGCATCGCCGCTATGGGCCGGTCGTCTTCGACGACGAGGATCCTGGAGCCTGCCATCCGGTCGATTTATAGACCGCGGGTTGTGATTTCGATAAGAAAGAAGCCGAACTTACTCCAGGCCGGTCAGCGTGACCTTCTTCGTCGCCGTCAGGCTGCCGGGCGCGCCCGACCGGTAGTAGCCAGAGGTCGGCGCCACGTCCGAATAGTCCGCCCCCACGGCCACGGTCACGTAGCCGAGGCCTCCCCGGCTTGCGTGCGTCGGGTCGAAGGCCCAAGCGACGGCGTCGCCCGTCCCATCCCTGGTCGGCAGCACGACCTCGACCCAGGCGTGGGTTCCGCCCTGGCCGAGCAGGTGGCCCGACACGTAGCGGGAGGGGAGGCCGCAGGCGCGGCAGACCGCCAGCATCACGTGCGCGTAGTCCTGGCAGACGCCGGCGCCCGTGGCCAGCGCCTCCGCCGCCGTGGTGCGCACGCCCGTCACGCCGTGCCTGTAGGTCATCGACTGGTAGACCCAATCGTTGATGCTGTCCGCGAGCGGCAGCCCCCACTCCGCGGCGCCTGCCAGGTCGTCGGCCGCCCGCATGATGCGTTCGTCGGCCTCGGTCAGGCGCGAAGGTTCGAGCAGGTAGCCGTCGGCCAGCCAGCCGTCAGGCAGCCGGTTTGGCTGTGAGGCCTGCCGCTCGACGCTGACCTCGGCGGTGAACTCGATCGCCTGCGGCACCCGAGGCGCGAAGACGTCGAACACGACGTTCCCGAAGCGGTCGCTTCGGCTCTCCACACTCGCGCCGTCGAGCGCGACCGAGATCTGGTGGGACAGCCGCCGCTGGTCGCCAAACCGCACGGGCGGGATGACGATCAGCCGGTGGCTGAGGTCGGTGATTGGCTGGGGGTAGACGTAGCGGAACGTCTGGCGCACCAGGTACGAGGCGCGCGCGGCGCTCGCCAGGTCGATCGCCATCAGGATTCCCTGTCCAGGTCTGCCCAGACCACCATGGACTTGAACGCTGCGGGACCGAAAGTGGTCATCATCGCCACGTCCAGCGCGTCCCGGCCGCGGCCGATCAGCACCCGGCCGACGCGGCGCTCGTTGTTGCGCGGGTCGAAGGTCCACCAGCGGTCGCCGAGGTAGACCTCCATCCAGGCGGCGAAGTCCATGGGACTGTCGGGAGGGGGCACGTAGAGGTCGGGAAGGTAACCGAAAACGTAGCGGGCCGGGATGTTCAAGGCCCGGCAAAAGGTGATCGCGAGGTGCGCAAAGTCGCGGCATACGCCCTTGCGCTGCTCGAGCACGTCCACCGCCGTGGTCAGCGGGTTGCTGGTTCCGTACTGGAACTTGATGTTCTCGTGCACCCAGTCGCAGACCGCCTGCACCCGCGCGCCGCTCGGCTCGGTGTTGCCGAACAGCTCCCACGACATGCCCATGAGCTGGTCGGACAGGCAGTACCGGCTCGGCAGGGTGAAATGAAGCATCTCCCCCGGGACGTCGTCGACCGGCAGCTGCGGCGCCGCAATGGCGTCGAGGTCAGGCTCGTCCGGCACGTTGACCAGCGCGTCGTAGCGAAGCGTCAGCTGGCCGGTGGGCATGACCAGGCGCTTGACGGGGTTGCCGTAGAGGTCGGCGTACTCGTCGACCGGCACCGGCGGTTGGGTCGTCCAGGCCTCGGTGACGAGCTGGTGGCGGGCGTCCGACCGAGGTCGAACCTGCACGGTGGCGACGGTCGGGGCGCTCACGTCGTACTTGAATTCACAGCCGACCCGTAGATTGAGCGTCTTCTCAGGTTGCGGGATGGCGGCAACACTATAGCGGTGGCTTTCGCGAATCTCGATTCCAACTACGACGTCAACGGCTTCTATGACGAGATGCTTGCGGCTCCCGGGCAGCCGCGACCTCCTTACGGCCGGCTCTACGAGGGCTTGATGGGGCTCGGCCCGGCCGAGCTCCAGCGCCGCTGGACCCTGGCGATGGAGATGTTCCGGAACCACGGCATCACGTTCGCCGTCTACCCCGACGCCCAGGGGACTGAGAAGGTGTTCCCGTTCGACGTCATCCCGCGCTTGATCGAGGCCTCGACCTGGGAGCGCCTGGAGGCCGGCTTGAAGCAGCGGCTGCGTGCCCTGAACCTGTTCCTGGACGACGTGTACGGCCGCAAGCTGATCCTGAAGCAGCGTGCGATCCCTCCTGAGATCGTGCTCAGCAGCTCTCTCTACCTCCGCGAGACCGAGGGCCTGCCCGTGCCCCACGGCATCCACTGCCACGTCGCCGGCGTCGACCTTGTGCGGGACGAGAAAGGCGATTTCTTCGTCCTCGAGGACAACCTGCGCACGCCGTCGGGCGCGTCCTACGTCCAGGCCAACCGCTACGTGATGAAGCGCATCCTGCCCGACCTGTTCGCGGGCTACCCCGTCCGCCCGGTCGAGGGCTACGTCCACGAGCTGCTCCGCCACCTGCGCTGGCTCGCGCCGCAGGGCGTGGACGATCCCACCGTGGTCCTGCTCACGCCGGGGATCAACAACTCCGCCTACTACGAACACCTTTACCTCGCCAAGCAGATGGGGATCGAGCTGGTCGAGGGTTCAGATTTGGTCGTCGACGAGGACCATGTCTTCATGCGGACCACACGAGGTTTGCGTCCCGTTCATGTGATCTATCGACGAATCGACGACGAATGGCTCGACCCGATCTTCGGCCGGCAGGAGTCGCTGGTCGGGGTCGCGGGCCTCGTCAACGCGTACCGGGCGGGTAACGTGGCGATCGCCAACGCGCTCGGCAACGGCGTCGCCGACGACAAAGCGATCTACGCCTTCGTGCCGAAGATCATCCGCTACTACCTGGACGAGGAAGCGATCCTGCCCAACGTCGAGACGTACCTGTGCGCGATCGACGCGGACCGCAAGTACGTGCTCCAGCACCTCGAGAGCCTCGTCGTCAAGACGACCGATGCGTCGGGCGGGTACGGCATGCTCATCGGCCCTGACTCGACGAGCGAGGAGCGCGAGGAGTTTCGGGCGCGCATCGCAGCGCGGCCGCGCGCGTTCATCGCCCAGCCGGTCGTGTCCCTGTCGGTCCAGCCCGTGTTCGACGGGGGCACGTTCCGGCCGGGGCACCAGGACCTGCGGCCCTTCGTCCTGACCGGGCCGGACGTCTACGTCACCCCGGGCGGGCTGACGCGCGTTGCTTTGAAGCCGGGGTCGCTCGTGGTCAACAGCTCGCAGGGCGGCGGCAGCCGCGACACGTGGGTGATCGGCGCCGATGCTTAGCCGCGCCGCGACCTCGCTCACGCTGCTCGGGCGCCACCTCGAGCGGGCCGACCACCTTGCGCGCATCCTCGGCGTCCAGGTCGCCCTGTCCCTGGACCGCGCGGACGAGCCCGGGCCCGAGTTCTGGAATCGATTCATGGACCTGGCCGGCTGGAGGGGCAACGACACCGGCCGGCGCGAGCAGGCGGTGGAGGTCGTGGTCGCGGGAACGTTGGGACCCTCGGTGCGGTCGAGCATCGCCGCTGCCCGCCTGGCCGCTCAGGCCGTGCGCCCGTCGCTGCCCAGCGAGCTGTACGAGCAGGTCAACGCCCTGCACTGGCGGGTGCAGGAGGCGGTGTGGCAGCCGGACCTCTACCGGTTCCTGATGGACGTGCAGATGAGCATCCGCCTCGTCGACGGTCTGCTCGAGGACACGATGTTCCACGACGAGGCGCGTGACTTCGTCCGCCTGGGCAAGTTCGTCGAGAGGACGGCCAACGTGACTGCGGTCGTCACGCACAAGGCGGCCGAGCTCGCGGACACGCCCGAGGACGCGCTCGAGTGGACCGCGGTGCTGAAGTCGTGCTTCGCGTTCGAGTCGTACCAGGCGCGCTACGGAGGCGGCGTGACCGAGGACGGCGTGATCGAGTGCCTGATGCTCGACCGCGCCCTGCCACGGTCGGCGCGGTTTGCGGCGGCGACGGCGCTCGAGTCGGTGGCGCGGATCGAAGGCAACGCTCGGCGGTCGAAGCCACTGAAGCTCCTGATTCGCCTCCACGGCATGTTCCAGCACGCGAACACCCAGACCATCACCGACCAGCCGCTCGACTTCGAGAACGAATGCCGGACGACTCTCCGGATGCTGGAGATCGCGCTGCGCGAGACGTACTTCCACCCCAGCAAGGTCCCCGCCGCGGTCACGGGCGATGAGGGCCGGGGCATGCCCCAGCAGCAATGAAGTTCGAGATCGTGCACAGCACGCGCTACCGCTACACGGCGCCGGTCGCCGAGACGGTGATGGAGGTGCGCCTGCAGCCCATGGACGGCAACGGCCAGCGCTGCCTGGACTTCCGGTTGGAGCTGAGCCACGGCATCAAGGCGCGAAAGTACGTGGACGGGTTCGGCAACCACGTCCAGTACTTCAATCTCGTCCGCCCGCATGCCGGCGTGAGCGTGATCAGCCGTTCGACTGTCGAGACCGGGCTGGACATCGACGAAGGCCCAGGCGAGGAGCTGGTCCAGGACTACCTGCGCTTCCGGTCGCCGGTCAAAGACATCGAGGGCGTACGCGAGCTTGCGCGGCGGCACCCCATCGACGAACCCTCGTCGTCCGAGTCGGTCGAGCGGGCGCTGGACGCGCTGACGGCGACGATCAGCCGCGAGTTCGCCTACGACACGACGGTTACGAACGTGTACAGCGTCGTCGACGACGTGCTGACCCTCAAGGCCGGCGTGTGCCAGGACTTCGCGCACCTGTTCATCGCGGTGGCGCGGGCGATGGGCGTTCCCGCGCGCTACGTCAGCGGCTACATCCACCTGCCGAAGTGGGGCAACAAGGCTACGGCCGCCTCGCACGCGTGGGCGGAGGCCTGGGTCGCGGGGCGGGGATGGGTCGGCTTCGACGCCACGCATCCGGTCCGGACGACGCCGCATCACGTGCGGCTGGCGGTCGGGCGGGATTACACCGACGCGGCGCCGACGCGCGGCGTGTACGTCGGGTCGGCGGGAAGCACGATGTCGATCAGCGTGAAAACCCGGGCCCTCGGCTGATCGGGCGATAGTCCGGTCTATCGCCCGTTAGAAGCGCTTTCCACGCACGTGGTCGATGGAGAACTTCGCGGTGTCGGCGACGAGCATCACCGCCATCACCCCCGCCTCGACCGGGTCGCTGACCACGACATCGGCGGCGTCCGGCACCGAGCCCGCCATGTTCGTGCACAGGACGAGGATCCCCGCCTCCCGGATCTCGCGCACCGCCTGCGTGATGTCGCCGCCCATGAGCGCCCCCGCGAGCACGAGCACGCGCGCCCGGTGGAGGCGCGCAACCGCGCGCACCGCGTCCGCGAGCTGCTCCTCGCCCACGAGCGGGATCGTGTCCACCGAGATGCGCTCGCCGCGGATGTTGTGGCGGTCGGCCTCGGAGATCGCACCCTGCGCGACCATCCCGACCTGCGCCCCGCCGCCGATCACGATGACACGCTTGCCGTAGATCGTCTGGAAGGTCGGGACCCTGGCGACGTGGAGTACGCCGGCGACCTTCTCGAGGTCCGCCATCAACCGCAGGTCGTCGGGCACGCCGGATACCTCGAGCTGCAGCTCGGCCACCGACTCCCGCCTGCTGGCGCCTCCCGCCACGTAGCCGATGTTCGCGCCGTGCCGGAGGATCACCTCGGTTACCCGGTGCAGGACCCCGGGTTCGTCGCGACACTCGACCAGCAGCCCGGTCGCCGGCGCCTGCGCCATGGCGCAGAACGATAACCTCGGCTACGCCTCCGCGGCGTAAGGCCAGCGCGGAGCGCCGAGCTCGCGTGATACGCCCCGCGCGGCTTCCCCAACGGCCGCGGCGATGCCACGCGCGAGGCCGCGCGGAAAGACGCGATCGGTCGTGTCGACGACGCCGATGGACCCCACGGCCTGACCGCCGTGGTCGAAGATCGGAGCGGCGGCGCTCGACTCGCCGAGAACCGCCTCGTCGCGCTCGGTCGCGATCCCGGAATCGCGAATCGTCGCCAGCTCGCGGCGCAACCCCGCGCCGTCCAGCGTCTGTTTTGTTAGGCGCTGCAGCGGCTCGGCGAGGAGGTCCTCGACAACCTGTGACGGGGCGAACGCGAGCACGGCCTTGCCGAGGGCGCTGGCATGGAGCGGCAGCTGCAGTCCCACCTCGAGCACGCCGAAGGCCGCGTCGGGGCGGAAGATGTGGTGGACAACGACCACGCTCGACCCATGCATCACGCCGACGCGGACCGCAGCGCTCGCGCGACTAGCGAGGCGGTCGGCGTGGCTGATCGACCGGGCGCGCAACTCGTTGAGGTCCAGGTACGAATAGCCGAGCTGGAGCAGTCCTGGCCCGAGCTGGTATTTGTCGGAGTACGCGTCCTGCTCGACGAAACCGTGCGCCTGCAGCGTCTGCAGCAGCCCGTGCACGGTGGGACGCGCAAGGCCCAGCCTCTCCGCCAGCTCACTCACGCCCAGGCGCCTCGGGCCGCTGGCAAGCGCGCGCAGGATCGACGCGGCGCGGTCGATCGACTGAATGGAGCTGCGCCGCTTGGGAAATTTGTTATTCGGCATTGCTGAATCGCTGTCGATAGTGTAGACTGAGCGCCGGCGTTCGGATCTTGTCGGGAGTGTGAGAGATTGGTCGGGATTGTACTGGTGTCCCACAGCCTCGAGCTTGCGCGCGGGCTGGCGTCGCTGGCGTCGCAGGTCGCCGGCCCGGAGGTGCACATCGAGCACGCGGGCGGCGCGCCGGATGGCTCACTGGGCACCTCCGGGGATGCCGTCTGGGGCGCGATCCAGCGCGCTGAACGCGGACAGGGCGTCGTCGTCCTGGCCGACCTCGGCAGCTCGGTCCTCACCGTCCGTCATCTGCTCGAGGAAGGCCGAACCAACGGCTCCGTCAGGCTCGTGGACGCTCCGTTCGTCGAAGGGGCGGTCGCCGCAGCCGTGACCGCTTCGGCCGGACAGGAGCTCGATGACGTGGTCCGGGCCGCAGAGGAGGCGCGTGGTGCAAGCAAGCTCTGAGATTCGCGTCGCCCTCCCGCCGGCGGTCGCGTTGCACGCCCGGCCGGCGGCCAATTTCGTCAAGACGGCGATGCGCTTTCGGTCGCGGATGACCGTGGGCGTGAACGGAAGGCTCGCCGACGCGAAGAGCATCCTCGCCGTGCTTGCTCTTGGTGCCACCGGCGGCACGTTGCTCGACCTCAGCGCCCAGGGCGAGGACGCGCCGGCCGCGCTAGACGCGCTCGCGACTTGCGTGTCCGGCCTCGCCGAGTAGCCTCGCCGCCTCCGTCTCGCACACGGTGTAGTTCAGGCTCCTTACCCGCTCGCGTGTCTGGCCTACCCGCGCGGCCGCAACGCTGAGCTCATCGGCGCCAAACCCGACCATCACGGGCAGCGCCGCGGGGTCGGACGCCGCCTCCCCGCAGACGTCGACTGGAATCGATGCCTGGCGCGCGGCACGCATCGTTTGGGCGATCAAGCGAAGGACGCGCGCGTCCATTACGGGCGCCCTTCGCGATTGCTCGCGGTCCAGGCCGAGCACGAGCTGCGTCAGGTCGTTGGTGCCGATGCTCAAGAAGTCCGACACGCGCGCAATCTCGATCGCGCACGCGGCGGCTTCCGGGGTCTCGATCATCGCTCCGACCTGAACCCCGGCGTCAACGAATTGCCGGACGGCGCGCATCTGAGCCGCGGTCCCAACCATCGGGACGAGGACGCGGAGCTGAGTGCCCTGGCCGGCTTCGATCACTGCCCGAGTGTGCGTTTGGAGGACGTCGGGCGCGTCGAGAAGGATCTCGATGCCTCGCTTCTTGACGCCCTGAAGAAAGGGCGGCGTCTTGTCGGCGCCGAAATCGAACAGCCGCACCGTTGCAACCTGACCCGCCAGGCGCGCCAGCACCGGTCGCATCACCTGCACCTGCAGCTCGAAAGCGGGCCAGTGGCGTGCCTCGAGGAAGAGGAGCTCCGTGCGCATCAGCCCGACACCCTCGGCGCCCTGCTCGAGCGCCTCCTCGAGCTCTGCGACCGTGGACGCGTTGGCGAGCACGCGGATCCTCCGGCCGTCTTGCGTCACCGCCGGTTCCGCCCGATGCGCGATCGCGACCTCGCGCGCGGCCCGTGTCCTTTCGACGGCATCGCGGGCGGACGCGGCGCGTCCCACGCTTGGACCGCGGACGAAGAGCCCACCGTCTCCGTCGATGACGACCTCCTCGCCGTCCTGGGTGTCGAGGACGGCCCCGCCCAGGCCGATCACCATCGGCAGGCCGAGCGAGCGAGCCACGATCGCGGCATGAGACGTCACACCGCCGCCGGCGAGCGCAATCCCGGTCGCGGTGCCGGCGAGCTCGGCCACGTCGGCGGGGCCCAGCGTGTCCGCGACGAGGATGCCTTCACGGGCCGTGCCGTTGCGACCCGCCGCACGCGCAGCCGCGCGACGACCAAGACTGCGCACGTCATCCGCGCGCAATGCGAGCGTCGGATCATCGAGCGCAGCGAGCGCGTTCGCCGTCTCGCGCGCCGCGCCGCGCAGCGCGTCGGGCGCGGCCAACCCGGACATCACCAGCGCTTCGACGCGCTCCACAAATCCAGGATCGCCCGCCATCAACACGCCCGTGTCGACGATGTCGGCCTCACCGCCGCGGCCTTCGCGACGCAACCGCGACGCAATCGCGTCGAGCTCCCCGGCGACCGCGTTGAGCGCGGAGCGGGCGCGGGAGATCTCCTCGCGGCGCCGCCGCGGCGGGACAACCGCCCCCGCCGTACCCCCGCGGTCGAGGATGGTCGCCGGACCGATCGCGACCCCCGGCGAGGCGCTGACCCCTTCAAGGGCGCGTTCCATTACGCCCCCGCCAGGACCGCCTTCTGTAGCGCCCGGATGATCAGGGCGGTCGACGTCGCTCCCGGGTCCTGGTGGCCGACCGACCGCTCGCCGAGGTACGAGGCACGGCCCTTCCGAGCCTGCAGCGGAATCGTGGCCCGCATCCCGGCCTCGGCAGCCGCGGCGGCCGCGTCCAGCGCGGCGTCGAGGTCCGCCCCGTCATCCAGCCGGGACGTGAGGGTGGTGACCGCCGGCTCGAGGGCGTCGACCATCGTCTTGTCCCCGACCGCGGCCGTGCCGAGGTCTTTGACCGAAGCCAGGGCCGCGGCGAGGACGTCGACGAGCTGCCGGCCGTCGAACGTCGCCTGATCGCCCAACTCCCGCCCGCCGCTTCGCAGGGCTGAACCCCAAAGAGGTCCGCTCGCGCCGCCGACGGTGGAGACGAGCGTGCGCCCTGAGAGGATGAGGAGCTTGCCGGGCGCCGAGCCGCTGTCCCTGGCCAGGGCCTGGACGACGGCCTCGAATCCCCTGACCATGTTGGTGCCGTGGTCGCCATCGCCGATGGCGGCGTCGAGCTGGACCAGATGGTCGCGCTCGGCGCGCACGGCGACCTCGATCTCACGCATCCAGGAGGTGATCGTGGCCGCGTCCATAGCCCGTGCGGTGATCAACGTACTTGTCTAGACGCCCCAGCGCAAAGCCGGCGTGTGGACCGGCGCGTCCCACAGCTTGATCAGCTCTTCGTCCAGCTCCAGCACCGTCAGCGAGGCGCCGGCCATCTCGAGCGAGGTGATGTAGCTGCCGACCAGGTTGCGAACCGGCTCGAGACCGGCCGCCCGGAGCTTCTTGTCGACCTCGCCATACAGAAGGTAGAGCTCGAGGAGCGGCGTGCCGCCCATCCCGTTCACGAAGGCGAGCACCTTCGACCCTTTCTTCGCCTTGAGGTCGGATACGACCGCTTCGACCATCACGTCGACGACGTCGCTCGCGGTGCCGAGCGTGGCACGTCTGCGGCCTGGCTCACCGTGAATTCCGATGCCCAGCTCGATCTGGCCTTCCGGCAGCTCGAAGATCGGCTTGCCCGAGGCCGGTGGCACGCAGGACGAGAGCGCGACACCGAACGACCGCGCGCGCTCGTTCACCCGCTTCACGGTGTCCGTCACCTTCGCGAGGTCCGAGCCGGCCTCGGCCGCGGCGCCCGCGATCTTCTCCGCGAGGACCGTGGCGCCCACGCCGCGGCGGCCCGCGGTGTAAAGCGAGTCCTGGACTGCGACGTCGTCGTCGATGACGACGGACGTGACCTTGATGCCCTCGTCGGCCGCGTCCTCGGCCGCCAGCTTGAAGTTCAGGACGTCACCCGTGTAGTTCTTGACGATGTGAACGACGCCGGCGCCGCCGTCCACCGCCTTGGTCGCGGCCAGCATCTGCGCTGGGACGGGCGAGGTGAAGACCTCACCCGGGCAGGCGGCGTCGAGCATGCCGAGCCCGACGTAGCCGCCGTGAAGCGGCTCGTGACCGGAGCCGCCTCCGGAGATGAGCGCCACCTTGCCCCGCCTGGGCGCATCCTTGCGGACGAGGATCTGCGCCGCCGCGTCGTAACGGACAAGATCCGGATGCGCGGCGGCGAGACCCGCGAGGGACTCCTTGACGACCAGCGCCGGCTCGTTGAGGAACTTGCGCATCTGGTTGGTTTCGACAGCCATTGTCTTTTCTTCTCCTTGTTGCCTGCGGCTCAGCTCACCGCAGCCTGCACTGAAGCCTCTTCGTGCGAGACCGCTTCTTCGATCGGCTGCTCGACGTGGCGAGGGTTGGCGAAGTAGTCGTGGAGGAACGATGCCGCGGCCGCTCCGACGAGGCCGGGAATCAAGTAGACGGGGATGTACTGCGCCCAGTAGGTGGTGCCGCCGGCGATGGACTGGACCAGCTCCGGACCGAACGCGCGCGCAGGGTTGAGGGACGCGCCGGTGACGGGGCCGAAGATCAGGATGATGCCCACCACCGCGCCCCCAATCACCAGCCCTGCGAGCTGCTGCGGCGACCGGCCGTCGACGATGCCGAGGATGGCGAACAGCAGCAGACCGGTGCCGATCGCCTCGGCAAGTGCCGCTTGCAGGTAGTAAGAGGTCGAGGCGTCGGCCGCGAAGTGCGTCTGGCCCATGCCGAACGTCACGGCGTTCTGGCCGAAGACGCCCCAGATCGCGAACGCCCCGATCACGCCGCCGACGTACTGGGAAGCCCAGTAGACCGGCACCTCGCGCCACGGAAACCTCCTGGTCGCCGCCAGCGCGAAGGTGACCGCCGGGTTGATGTGGCACCCGGAGACCTTGCCGATGGCGTAGACGAGGGCGGTGATGATGAAGCCGAA
>Ga0207646_10000329_pt1 | contig 64353 bp, 46 predicted proteins | sample KBSK5502metaG_FD_184343 | JGI IMG/M metagenome (GOLD analysis project Ga0207646, IMG submission 184343) | Corn, switchgrass and miscanthus rhizosphere microbial communities from Kellogg Biological Station, Michigan, USA - KBS K5-50-2 metaG... | ecosystem: Host-associated > Plants > Roots >... | reverse complement strand
GTATTTGTGTGCAGGTGACTCAGGAACTCTCTAAGCCTTGGCATCTCCTGAGTGCTGCGCGCGATGAAGTGATAGTGGTTGGGAAAGACTGCCCAGGCATGAAGATGCCATTCGTACTTTAGGGCTAACGATAAGAGCTGATTCTCTAATAGGTCGAGTGCCTGAGCGCTCGGAAAAAGGTGTTGCTTATGAATGGTGGCTGAAGTGACCATGTAAACGCCGCGCGAATCTAGCCGATGTACGGGCGCGTGAGGCCAGTCCTTTTTGCGCGATAATTGAATGGCTTCCACGTTATCCAACAAATCGTCCTTTTTGGAGTGCGGCGGCTTGACGCCGCTTTAGTTGTCGCGCCTTAGTAGCGAAAACCACGCCCTCCCTAACAGTCGGGCTACTGCCCCGGGCGACTAGTTGCGCCACAGAAAAGCGTCAAGCCGCTTTAGATTCTTGAGTAACAGATCACGCGAATCATAAGGAATTCAACTTATCAAAAAGGCGGCGTCAAGCCGCCGCACTCCAAATCATTTGAGCTTTGAAAACGAAAGCGCCAGTCCTCCACGCGGGCAGTTGGGACGGCGCATGATAGATGAAAGGCTGGAAACGCGAAAGTAATGAAAGTTGCAAGCAATGCAGTCAGTTCATCAAATTTCTCTTAGTAAAGTTAGCAATAATTCTGCAGTTTTTTGGCCTTGCATGTTTGACCGACATCTTGTAAGCCGTGAGGTGTTCACCCGTGAGAGATACAAACTACTTGTCTCACGGGGTAAAGCAGTGCGCACTCAAATGAGTGAAGCAAACTTACCCTCAAGGTTGTGATAGGATTGTGGTCGTGGCCATGAAGATTGAGGAATTAATTGAACGCGATCCGGAGAAGATGAGCGGCGCACCCGTGTTTCCGCGCACGCGTGTGCCCATCAAGCATCTCTTCGATTGCCTGGAGAGCGGTGACAGCCTGGACTCTTTCCTCGAACAGTTTCCCAGCGTCAGCCGCGATCAAGCACTAGCGGTGCTTGGTGCATCAAGAGAGACCTTATTGAGCGCGCCGACTGACACTCGAGCGCGTTTGGAGTCGATGCGCGAGGCCGTGCAGGACGAACTGTTTCTGGAAGATCTGAACGAAACCATGGACGACTTTAGGTACACGGATCAGCATGAACACGTCGCATGAAGCCCTCACGCTGGAGCATCTGGCTCGCTAACCTCGACCCCGTAATGGGTTCAGAGCAAGGTAGAACCCGACCGGTGCTGGTCATTAGTGACAGCGCGCTCAACGATATCCTCCCGGTTGTTAACGTCATTCCCATAACCTCTCGAAAAGCGAACCGGCGCGCCTATCCGAACGAAGCTTTCCTGCCGGCAAAAACGGGTGGTCTAACACTACATTCAGTTGCCCTTTGTTACCAGATCAGAACTCTCGACAAGCGTCGGCTGACTAAGAGGTTTGGCGTAATCAATGACGAAAACGTCAAGCAGTCGATTCTCGATGCTCTTCATTTTCAGTTGGCCATATAGGTCAAATGCGCAGCGAGCGGTCACCCTTGCGGCTGGGCCCGCGAGGTAGGCCATTTTGGAGTGCGCTGACTTGTCAGCGCTTTGGTACGGCGCGACTAGTCGCGCCTTATGAAAGCGGCGACGAGTCGCCGCACTCCATATGCGGACGAGGGCGTCCGCGCTCCCAGCAATAGGTTGAGTGGTAAGAAGTGCCCGCCTTATCAAAGCGGTGACGAGGGCACGCCCTTTTTGGAGTGCGCTGACTTGTCAGCGCTTTGGTCGGCGCGACTTGTCGCGCCTTATGAAAGCGGCGCTCCCGACAGGTCGGGACCGCACTCCATAATTTCTATGCGCGCTTAGCGAACTGTCACGTTTACATTATTCGAGGAGAGCGAATTTCCGGTCACTCGCTGCAATTCAGCGATGGCCTTGTTGAGGTCAGTCTGGGCGCGCAGCTCGTTCCCACGTGCGACGGCCAGGGCGGTCTGTCGTTCGAGAACCAAAAACACAGTCGATTGCCCGACGTCGAGTTTGCGCTTTTCGCTTTCGTACTGTTGTTCAGCGTTAGTGCGCGCGATGGCCGCCGAACGGAGGCGCGCGCCGGCGGTCTGCAGCGATTGCAAAGCGTTACGCACCTCGACCTGAATTAGTTGCTCGAGTTGCTCGCGCTGCGTGGCGATCCGCTTTCCTTCCACTAGCGAGTGCCCGAGTTGCCCTTCGGCCGTGCGATTCCTAAGCGGCAAACTGACCGCTAACCCGACGCGAAAGTTATTGAACTGATTCGAACCCAGATTGGAAAGCGATTGCCAGTAGCCGCCTAATAGGTTCGGCGGAATCGTCGACGGGGGCACTGGTGGCAGTGCCAGTAAACCGTTAAGCACCGACAGTTCATTAACGCGTGCGCGCAATTGATCGCTACTAGCTGTAAACGGACTCGTGGTGGTCGTCAAAGTACCGGCATTGCCCACTATTCCGTAGCTGCCCACCAGATCGATCTCGGGCTTTGTCTGGTCGCGATAGAGTCTTTGATCCAGCAAGTTGATCTCACGCGCCAGATCCGACTGTTTCAGTTCCTGCCGGTTCTCAGTAGCCGCTTTCATCGCGTCGGTGAGCGACACCTGCGGCACTGTGAGATCGACGTTGTCTGTGGGAATCAGCGAGACGTTCCAGATCCTGGATTGCTGGTTCTCAGCAATCAGGTTCTTCAGATTGTTCTCGGCGCGGTTAACGTCTTCCAGAGCGCTGAATTCCGCTTGTTCGAAATTCGCAACCTGAGTCTCGGCCGCCACGACATCGATGGGCGCCAGCGATCCTTCGGCTACCATCCTCCGGTTGTGTTCCAGTTGTGACCGCGAGTCGTTGAGCGAATCGCGCTGGATTTGCAGATTGCGCAGGGCAAAAAGCAAATCCCAGTACGAGCGCTGTACGCTGGTGATAACTTCGATGGCTCGCTGGCGAAACTGCACGTCAGTCAACGAAAGGTTTTTCTTCGCCACCTCGATCTGCCGCCGCGGCAAATCAAATCTGCGCCCGCGCATCAACGGCTGGGTAAAGGTGAAAGTCAGGGCCGTCGGGTATTGTGGATTGAGCACCGAAAACGCACTGTTGCTGGTTTGCCGAACTGAAGAGAAATCAAAGCGATAGTTACCGCCGTACTTTGGCGTCAGTCCTTCCATGCGCGCAGTTCCCGTGAAGTCCGACGTCTCGACTTTGGAGGCGCCGCTGAGAAAACTGGTGGCCGGCGTGCGGATCCTTTCATAGTAACTTTGCGCGCTCAGTCTGGGATCGTAGGCGCCGCGCGCTGACAACAGATCGTATTCAGCGATCTTAACGTTGTCGCGCCCGACTTCGATGTCTTTGTTATTGCGCAACGCCAGGACGATCGCTTCATGGAGCGTCAGCGGCTGCTGCTCGTTCATGTCTACGCCGACGCGACTGAGTACCGGCAGAGGCTTGGTCGCACTCGCCCGATAATCGATGGCAATCGAGGGAACCTGAAGAGGTTGCTCGGCCGGAGTTGGACTGGGCAGAGGAGTTGTTTGCGCGATCGCTCGCGCGTTTGCGAAAGCCAGGACAAAGACATTTACTGCGAACAACATCAGGATCGTCCGCGAAGTGGACGGGCAGTAGCCCGACCGTGAGGGAGGGCGTCTTCTTGAGCGCCTGCGATTCAACGCCCTCCCTAACGGCCGGGCTACTGCCCCGGCCTCTGCCGCCCGTTTCACTGGCTTATGTCCAACTAACTGGCCGCTTACCCAGCACTGAAGTGCTGGGCTATTTTCGCGTAGTCCGCTTCGCGGACACTCTGTCGTGGACGTATCTTTCGATTCAATCATAACTTCTTTCCTGCGCTACTAATTCTCTCGTGTCAGAAGCCCGACCCCGGGGTCCCCAAGCGGGCATCCCGCTTGGGGTGGTGGCGGTAAGTAAGGGCCTGTTGCCAATCTTGCCCTTGCTGACGCGCGGGCTTCTGACACGGACTCTCGATCCACGGAAAATTCACCCAATGCCTTATTGCTTTGTTACCGAGCCCAACAAGGAAGCCGCCGCGGTCGCTGCCCGGCGCCGCGCCCGCCCGAAAATGCCGCCCACAGTGTTTCCCATGCGCGACCAGATTCGGTTGCGCGCCAAATCATCAAAGAGAGAATAAAACACCGGCACTGCCAGCAGCGTCAGCAGCAGACAGAGTGACTGTCCGCCGACTACCAGCACGCCAATCGAACGATTTGTGCCTGAGCCTGGTCCGCTGGACAGCGTCAGCGGCATCATGCCGGCAACCAAAGCGATTGTAGTCATCAGAATTGGTCGCAAGCGATCGCGGTTGGCCTGAATGATCGCATCGTGACGCTCCATACCCTGTTTGCGCAATCCGTTGGTGTGGTCGATTTGCAGAATGGCGTTCTTTTTCACCACCCCGAACAATAACAACAAGCCCAGTCCCGAAAAGATGTTTACTGTCTGGCCGGTCACCAGCAACGAAACGATGCCGAATGGAATCGCCAGCGGCAGTGTCAAAAGGATTGTGATCGGGTGAATGAACGATTCAAACTGCGCGGCCAGCACCATGTACATGAAAACGAAAGACAGAACAATTGCCAGCAGGAAGTAAGTGCCGGTGCGCGTCAGCTCTTTCGAACGGCCCGCCAGAGAAGTCCGATAGGCGCTGTCCATGTTCTCGGCTTTAGCGAACTCGTTGAGCTTAGCTATCACCGCCGCCTGCGAGCCGCCGGGTTTGGTGTTTGCTATCACCATCACCTGGCGCTGGCGGTTATAACGATCTATCGAGGACGGGCCAGTGCCTTCTTCGACCCGCACCAGGTTGTCGAGACTTACCCAACCGAGCTTTTGCGAAGGAACCAACATGCGCTTTAAGCCTTCAGCGCTGGCGCGGAAATCTCCCATCGCGCGGACTCGGACGTTGTATTGATCCGTGCCGGCGTTGAAGGTCGAGACCTTCTGGCCGGCGACCAGTGTGTTCAGCGACTGCGCTATATCACCTACCCGGACACCGAGGTCGCCCGCCCGCGCTCGATCGATTACCACCCGCAGTTCCGGCTTTCCGGTCACCAGCGTCGAATCCGCGTCGACCACGTCGGGAATCTTATTCAGCTTGGCCAGCATGTCAGCTGAGTACTTAGTCAGCTTGTCGAGGTCCGGTCCGCCAATGACAAACTGTATGTCGGCATTGCGAAACCCGCCGCCAGAGATCGCCGCCACCTGATTGAGGCTGGTGCGCAGCTGGTTGGGATATTCCTTCAAGTATTTGCCAACGACTTCAGAACGCGCGCGCAACATCAAATCCTGTTGCGACGCGCTGCGCTCTCCAATCGGCGCCAGCTTTACGTAGATGCTGGCGAGGTTAACGACTTGCTGTTGACCGCCACCTATCGTCACCAGGGTGTCCGTGACTCCGGGAAGCTTGCGCACGTCGGCGGCAATGCGTTCGCTAAGAGTGGACGTTGCCGAGAGAGTATTGCCTTCCGGCGCCCGGACGTTGATTTCGAACTGTGACTGATCGTCAAGCGGCAGAAAATTCTTGCCTACCAACATGAACAACGGCACCGTGCTGATAATCACGATCACCGAAAGGACGACGATCGCCCAACGGTGGGCCATCGACCATTTCAGCATCCAGGTGTAAGTGCGATCGATGGGGCGATAGAAGCGCGACTCTTTCGATCCGGCCTGGACATACTTGTCCTTGAACTCAGCCAGCGAACTTCGCTTTTCACCATCGGGCGTGTCACTGATTTCCCTGGCCGGTCCTTTTGCCGGAGTCGTTTTCTTTCTCTTGATCATCCGCGCCGCCAGCGTCGGAGTCAGAGTGAAGGACACCAGCAGCGAGACCGCAATCGCGAACGACGACGTGAAGCCGAAAGACGACATGAACCGGCCGACGATGCCGGCCATAAAGCCTACCGGCAAGAACACGGCTAGCAGTGATAAAGTCGTGGCCGTGACGGCCATACCGATTTCACGAGTGCCTTCGATCGCTGCCTGAAAGGGCGGTACTCCTTTTTCTTCGACATAGCGAAAAATATTTTCCAGCACTACTACCGCATCGTCGATCACGATTCCCACCATCAGCGTTAGCGCCAGCATCGTGATTTGGTTCAGTGTGAACCCCATCGCGGCCATCAATCCGAAGGTTGCGACAATTGAAGTAGGAATGGCGATGGCCGCAATGAAGGTTGAGCGAAAACTCCAGAGAAAGACAAAGACGACGATCGCAGCCAGGATGCTGCCTTCGATCAGATGCAACTGGATGGCATCCAGTGCAGCCTTAATGAAGATCGTCTGATCACCAACAATCTGAGTTTTGACATCGCGCGGCAGGGTTGGCGCGATCTCCTTCAGCCGCTCTTTCACCGCGTCGGCAACCGCCACCGTGTTCTGTCCTGATTGCTTTGACACGACCAGGGTCACCGCCGGCTGACCGTTCAAACGCGCTTCAGTGCGTTGCTCTTCGGCGCCGTCTTCGACATAACCGATGTCGCTGAGTTTCACGGAGTATGGCCCGCGATTGGCGACCACCAGATTGTTGAACTCGGCCGGATTGGGAATTCGGCCCATGGTCCTCACGGTCAGTTCGCGCTGCCCTTCTGCGACGCGCCCGCCGGGCAACTCCATGTTCTGCAGCTTGACCGCATTCGCAACATCGACCGCCGAAACATTGAAAGCGCGCATCTTGTCGGGGTCTACCCAAACCGCGATTTCGCGCTGACGTCCGCCGATGATGTCGACGTTGCCGACGCCGCTAATCGGTTCGATTAGCCGCTTAATCTGTTTGTCGGCAATGTCAGTCACCTCACGCAGAGACCGCGGCGCGGACACCGCAATGCGCAGCACCGGCGTCGCATCGGTGTCGAGCTTTTGGACGATCGGACTTTCTGCAGTCTCCGGAAGATCGTTGGCGATCAGATCGACCTTGTTGCGGACTTCCTGAGCGGCGACGTCGGCATTCTTCTCAAGTACAAAGGTGATGAAAACCTGCGAGACTCCTTCGATCGAAGTCGAGCGCAGCTCATCAATGCCGCTGACAGTATTGACGGCGCCCTCGATCTTGTCGGTGATCTCAGTCTCGACCTCCTGCGGCGAGGCTCCGGGATTGAGGACGGTTACGGTGATGGTAGGCAAGTCGATCTTGGGAAAGAGATCGACACCAAGCGAGCGGTAGGAAAACAAGCCGACCACTGTAATGCTCAGGATGAGCATGGTCGCGAACACCGGACGACGAACACAAATCTCAGCAAGTCTTTGCATTTCAAGCTCCGTCAGTCGTCAATTGTCCGTGGTCAGTTGCCCGCCAAATCAGCGAACCACTAACAACTGACGACTAACAACTGACAAGTCATTGTTTCACCGCGGCACCGTCACTCAACTGGTCCACATTGCTGGTAGCAACAGTTTCATCCGGCCTGATGCCGCTCTTCAGTTCGACCAAATCGCCTTCGGCCTGGCCGGGTTGCACCAGGCGCTGCTCAGCGAAACCATTTTTGATGACGAACACGTAAGTCGATCCCGAGATCGTGCGCAGCGCTCGCTGCGGCACCAGGACCGCGGCCTCGCTTTGCGGCAGCAGAATGCGCACGGTGGCGAATTGTCCTGGCTTTAGTTCCGCATTCGGGTTCTGGACCTCGGCCTCTACCGTCAAGGTGCGCGAGCTGGCGCTGACGCTGGGTGAAACGCGGGCGATGCGACCGGCAAAACTACGATCGGTGTACGCCGCCACATTCACCGAAACACTTTCGCCGACGTGAACCTGGGGGATGGCTTGCTCGGGAATGTCGATCCGGACGCGTAGCGGATTGAGGCTCACGATCGTCGCAACTTTTTGTTGGGGCGAAATGTATTCGCCGATGTCGGCCGGCCGATCCGAAACATAGCCGGCCATCGGCGCGGTCACGATGGTATACGCCAGATTTCGTTTCGCCAGCGACACTTGCGTCTGCGCGGCATTGACCGCAGCTTGAGCATTTGCGACCGCGGCGTAATTCTGCTGGGCCTGATGAACCAGCGCCTGGCGCTGTTCGGCCAACTGATCGCGCTGCGATTTCTGCTGGTCATAGGCCGCGCGCGAGATGTCCCCGGTCTCTACCAGCTTTTCATAGCGCCGCAAATTTCTCTCAGCCAGATCAAGCGCCGCACGCGCCGCTGCGACTTCGGGAACATTTTCGGGATTGAATTTCTGGCCGGGCCGCAAACCGATCTTGGCTTCATTCTGGCGCAACGTCGCCGTCGCCTGATCCAGTTGGGCCTGCGCCTGCTGCACGCGGATGCGAAAGTCTGCGTCCTCCAACTTAACGATCATCTGTCCACGACGCACAGAACTGCCCATATCGACCCCGACCGCAACGACTTTGCCCGAGGTTTCGGAGGCCACATCAGTCTGCTGGTTCGGCGCCATACTGCCGCTGGCTTCAAAGAACCGAGGCAGTTGCCGCACTACCGCCGCCGTAGTAGACACCTGGATTGGCGCAGGAGTTGCGCCGGCAGCTGGGCCGTTGCTGTTTGGTTGACCCTTTGAGCGGCTGCAACCAGACAGGCCGGCTCCCGCCACCGCCGTCAGCAGGACGAACAGTATGACCATGTGCGGTCGTGGAAGACTCATCTCGATCTCTTTCCCTTTGATTTGTTGAGCGCCGCGTTTCCGGTTTTGATTACACCTGCAGAAAGACGCTTGACTGGGCGTTTGGGCGCGGAGCTTCTCGACTTTGATTTGGGCAACGGCGAACCCGCGATAGTTTGATTCGGCCGAGCAACTCCATGCAAAAGAATATTCGCAAACTCGCGCGCTGCGGTTTTGTTTGAAATATTCAACAAGGTTCGTTTTCGATCCCACAGATTGTTGTTTAGCGAATGGTGCATCACCATACCGATGAAAGCGCGTATTACCAGCGCCGGCTCAACATCGCCAATTGCGCCATCTCGTTGCCGCGCGCGAATGTAACTGCCCAGCGAGCTATACACACGAGTAACGAATTTTTCCCAGAACATCTGGGCCAACTCGTGCTCTTCCAGAGCCGAGTGCAGCAGCAGCCGCTGAAATTCCGGATCGTAGTCGTGATGCTCGAGCGCATCGAGTGCGAGTCCCTCGAAAACCGCCATATCATCTTTTCGCGCAATGGCCTCAGCAACAATCCGCTGCGGATCCAAACCGTCGTGGAGACAGGCTTTATGGTCGAGGATGGCGCTGTACAATTCTTTCTTGGTGGCGAAATGACGAAAGACCATCGCCTCAGACACGCCGGCCGCCCGCGCAATTTCTTTAGTCGTCGTGCCGCCGAAGCCGCGCTGTGAAAACAGCCGCATGGCTACGCGAAGTATTTGCAGCCGGCGCTCTTCGCCAGCCATACGCGCACCGTTAACGCCGTTATTCGCCAGGGTTTTGGGATTCAGAACTCGCAGCAGCTTGTGTCCACCTGTATGAAGTAAGTACTCACTTACCACCGGACCGCGACCGAAGTCAAGTGTGAAGCGGCCACTTTCCACGCAACCGATTCGGATCTTTGTTCGTATGGAGCTTTTGAGTTTCGCAAGAAAGGCAGGATCGAGGAATATGCCGGAAGCTACAGGAAACGGACAACAGCAGGCGTCTGAGGCGCCGATAATTTGGAGGGATGACTCAAAAATGTCAGAACTGGTAGAGACTACACACGAGTATGGGCGGAAAATTGCGGATGCGGCATCGCGCGCGAGCGATTACGTCGGCGAGAAAGTGAATGTCGTCAGCGATAAGTTCAAGGATCTGCAGGGCAAGGACTTTAGTGAAATCGCGAATGAAGCAAAGGATTACGCGCGCCGGAAACCGGGCCACGCAATTCTGATTTCCGCGGCCGCAGGTTTGGTTTTGGGGTTGTTGCTGAGAGGAGTGCGGCGTTAGGGCATAAGCCCTGGTGGGCGCACGCGACAGCGGCTTAACCCACCGAGTTCATTTTGGTAAAACGAGTTTGGCGGGGTAAGTCTCAACCACTTGCCCCGCCATTAGTACCGTGGCAACAGATTCAAAACGTTCAGCCCCAAACCCACATAGCCTTCGATTTCCTGTGGCTGAAGACGATAGCCTCCGCGGTAAATGAAGAGTTGATTCCCTCCCCCGTCGGTGCACGTTCCCGGATAACTTTCATAGAAACCCAGCAGGCGGTCATTGAAAGTCTGGCGAATGGCCGGCTCGTCCTGACCACGCAGGATGTACTGACGGGAGAACTCAGGGCGTTGGCCAAAGTCTATGTCCTGATAACCAAAGGCTGAGAAAATCTTGTGCATGAAATGCTCGGGGCGCAGAGCAAAATACGGCACGGCCAGATTGGCCGACTCGAGATAGACGACCGACTGATAGTGCGTCTGACTATGCTTGCCGTAACCCGTCACATAGATGTAATCAAAGACGGCGGCTTTGATGCCGCCGGCTTCGCCATACATCATGTTCCGAATTCTTTTGCTGTGACCCTCTTTAAAGAGAGTGAATCGGTCGAGTCCTGGAATCATATCCAGGGCTGCATCCGGCATGAAATTCAAGCCGAGGTGGGCTGCCGCTAACTGTAACTGCCGGGTTCGTTCCTTTTCCTTCTTCCGCGTATAGATAACCAGAAAAACGACCAGGCTCAGGATGAGAACGATGAAAAGGTGCGAAAGTAAGACCGGCAGACCAGACATCATTAACCTCTGATCATCAATAGTTTCGTCTTGCTAGTCTCTGGCACCGGCTCTTCTGAGAATGTCGACTACGTCCGGATGATTTTTCGTCGCCGCCAGACTCACCGCTGTGGCCCCGTTACTGGTGCGGAGATTTAGGTTGGCTCCCCTGGCAATGAGCAAGCGCACGGTCGGGACGTGCCCCTGAAAAGAAGCAATCATGAGCGGACTGATGCCATTTTTATTTTGCCCATCAATCGCAGCGCCGCCTGTAAGCAAGGCCTCAACAACTTCAGCTTTGCCCGACGCTGAGGCCAGAATCAATGCGTTGTCTCCATCCTGGTCTGCCTGGTTCGGGCGGGCGCCTCTGGCAAGCAGCAACTTCACGATGTTCGTAAAACCCTGGACTGCCGGACTGACCAGGACCGGCGTGCCGGTATTGTCAGCAGAGTTAACGTTCGCGCCTGCTTTCAAAAGCGCTTCGGCCGCATCCAGGTGGCCATTTCCGGCGGCGAAGTAGAGCGCCGAATTCCCTTCCTTGTCGCGCGCGTTAACGTTCACGCCGGCCGCGACTATCTGCGGAATAAGGTCTGCACGACCTTGCGCTGCCGCGCGCATCAGTGTGGTGCGTCCCTGATCATCTATCTTCAGGACTTCGTTGTTCGCAGCCGGACGCGCATCGTTGCCGGAGGGCGAATTGCGCTGACCAAGTTTGCGAAGGTCAGGACGGCGCAAGCCTACATACTCGGGCGCAATCTGCGCCGCGCGCGCGTCGGTTATTCGCGCCCGCGAATCGTCACCTAGCGCGCGATACACGTCGCCCAGCATCAGCCAGCCGTCTTCATCCTGGCCGTTCTTCTGTGTGTAGTCTTCCAGTTGAGTGCGGGCTTCGGTAAAGCGTCCCTCCAAAACGAGCAGACCAATTTGGTCCGGAGGATAAGTTGTACCGAGATTCACCGCCGCTCTCCAATGCTCACGCGCGGCTGAATAATTCTCAGTCATGTAATAGATTAGACCGATATTCGAATGTGGTGAGCTATCCTTATCACTCAGTTTAATGGCTTCCAGGTACTGTTGCGCCGACGGGACTAGCTGACCCAGCTTCTGCAACATGAGCGCATAGTTGAAGCGAGCGGAAAAGTCTTTCGGATTAATGTCGATCGCCTTCTTTGCTTCCGCGGCGGCTTCGCTATAACGGCGCTGCTCGCCCAGGACTCTCACCAATTCCAGATGCAACACGACCTGCGGCTGCGGCGCGAGCGACACTGACTTGCGATATGCGGTTTCCGCTTCGGCGTAACTCTTGCGCAGTGAAAGAACATAGCCGAGCGCGAGATAGCCGTAATAGTTGTCCGGTTGCACTGCCACCGCGCGACGGCCCATAGTCAGCGCCTCTTCGAGGCGTTGCATCTCCGTGTACGTGAAAGCCAGACGCGCATAAGGCTCGCTGTCGTTCTGACTGAGGCTGGCGGCGCGCGCGTACGCTTTTTCAGCTTCGGCGTATTTTTTCTGGTTGTAATAGGTGTGGCCCAAACCCAGATACGATCGCGGATCTGAAGGAGCCAACCTGGCTGCCAGTTGATAACCACGCTCAGCGGCGTCATAGCGTTCTGCCTGGCGCGCGTCATCGGCGAGGCTCAAGGCTTCATCGGCTTGAGCCGAGTTATTAACCGGTTGCGGCCGCGTCCCGGGCTTGGGTTTCGAGCTGCTCGGTGTGGTGCGCACCACCTTCTTAGCGGGCAACTTCATTACGGCGCCCGCACCGGCGCCAATCAGCCCGCCACCGCCGGAACCGTGCTGGGCGTGTAACGCTGTGAGCGAGCCACCCACAGAAATAGCCAGGGTCACAAGCAAGGTCCGCTTCAGGGACAACGTTAGAATCGTCATTGAAAAAATAATTCCTCTCTATATCTAGCGAGACTCTTTGACGGGTAACTCGCCGGGGAAACTCAGGGAAGACTCGTTAGCATTGCAAACTTTATGCGCGCGGGCAAGGAGAACCTGACAGGAATCTACTCAAAGTGTCACCGCCTCGCGATATTCGCCCCAGACTTCACGCAGACGATTGCTAATCTCGCCCACTGTAGCCAGCGCTTCCACACAATCAAGCATGCGCGGCAGGACGTTTTCGCTTCCGCGCGCAGCTTCCTCGAGTTTTCCCAGCGACGCTTCCGCCGCCACGGCGTCACGGCGCTCGCGCAGAGCGCGCAATCGTTCAATCTGGTTTTTTTCAATCTCCGGATCGACGCGGAGCGTCTTGATTTGCCGCTCGCCTTCGTTCTGAAAACTATTCACGCCGACTACCAGAGCATCGTTGCTCTCGACCGCTTTCTGATATTCGTACGCTGAATTCTGAATCTCACGTTGGATGTAACCGGATTCAATCGCGTGCAGCGTGCCGCCCATGGCGTCAATCTTGTTCAGATAGTCAACCACGAGCCGCTCAATCTCATTCGTCAGCTCTTCAATCGCATACGAACCAGCCAGAGGATCGGCCGTGTCAGCCACGCCTGATTCGCAGGCGAGCACCTGCTGAGTCCGCAGCGCCAACCGCGCCGTCTCTTCAGTAGGCAACGCCAGTGCTTCATCCATCGCGTTGGTGTGCAGCGACTGGGTCCCGCCCAGGATGGCGGCCAGCGCCTGTATGGTCGTACGCACGACATTCACTTCGGGTTGTTGCGCCGTCAGAGTCGACCCGGCGGTTTGCGTGTGAAACCTGAGCATCATCGATTTGGGATCGCGGGCGTGAAAGCGCTCGCGCATGAGGCGCGCCCACAAGCGACGCGCAGCGCGAAATTTCGCCACCTCTTCCAGAAGGTTGTTATGGGCATTGAAAAAGAAGGAAATGCGCGGTGCGAAATCGTCTATTTCCAGACCGGCCTTAAGAGCGGCGTCGACGTATGCAATCGCGTCGGCAAGCGTGAAGGCAACTTCCTGCGCTGCTGTCGAGCCAGCTTCGCGAATGTGATAGCCGCTGATCGAAATCGTGTTCCAGTTCGGAACCTCTCGCGCGCAGAATGCAAAGGTATCCGTGATCAGCCGGAGCGAGGGCTCAGGCGGAAAGATGTAGGTCCCGCGAGCAATGTATTCTTTCAGTATGTCGTTCTGGAGTGTGCCGCTGACCTTCCCAAAATTCACGCCCTGCTTGCGCGCTACCGCCAGATACAGGCTGAGTAGAATCGCCGCCGTCGCGTTGATAGTCATCGACGTTGAGACTTCATCCAGAGGGATGCCGTCAAGCAACGTCATCATGTCTTCAAGTGAATCAATCGCTACGCCGACCTTGCCGACTTCACCCGCCGCCAGGGGGTCGTCGGAATCCAACCCGATCTGTGTGGGCAGATCGAAAGCTACTGAAAGCCCGGTAGTTCCCTGCGACAGCAAATACTTGTACCGCGCGTTCGATTCTTCTGCTGAGGCGTAACCGGCGTACTGTCGCATGGTCCACAAACGCCCGCGATACATGTTTCGCCGGATGCCGCGAGTGAAAGGAAATTCGCCCGGGTCACCCAGGTCGCGATCGTATTCGACAGCTTCGGTGTTCGAAGGATTGTAGTCGACCGGCAACTCGATGCCCGACGAAGTGCGAAAGTGTTCGCGGCGTTCAGGTTTGACGCTCTTGGACTTGGTAACCATGGATATTCGACGCTGTGCGGGTTGCCTGTTGAGCAATCGAAGGCTAGCACAACGATTAGAGGCGCGGCAATTTTTGTTTCCGGACAGGAAGTGTCGGAAGCGCGCGCGTCAGCAAGGGCAAGTTACCACATCGATCGGCCTTCCTCACCGTCGGCCATCAGCTGCACATCTCCCGGTTTGACCGCGCCGCGCGTGTGACTTAGCATCAGCATTAATCACCGAGTATTTGGATCAGAGGACTTGACGCAGTGGAGATGGATGACTACACAAAGAAGCTGGCGGAAGAGGTCGGCACCGCCATCAACGAATCGGTTCAGCAATCACCGACCGTGGCCGCCGCCATTGAGCGCCTGCGCGAAGCCGGCTTTGAGATGGAGTTGACGTTGAAATTGGAGATCGGCCTGCGGCCGCAGAGCGGAGAAGACGAACCGGGCGGCGAGGAAACGCGCTCGCTGGAACTGACAGACGAAGACCTGCGCGTGCTGAGATCGATGAAGATTAAGATTGATCCGGAAGAATGAGTCTTGCATCTCGAACTCGCAATGGAGATTGTGACTTCGCGCCGTTAGGCGCGAGATGTTTATAGGAACCTGATCCGGAAAAGATTGCCCGCGAGACCGAAATCGATGCTTTCGTCCTCGCGGGCTTTGTCCTTATTACACTCCAAGACTATAAGTATTTCGTCCCTACGGCACGAGACGTTTGGTTATTCCGGCTTCTCTTCACTACCGGTGAGCACCTGTTGTCGCAATGCTGCTGCACCCATCAATCCCCCCATGCCCATCGACTCGACGGCACTGCTGGGCACCAGCATCAAAGCGCCTTTCTCTTTCAAGCCCTCGTACAACATATTCATCGCCCGAAGGTGAAGCGCCGTAGGATTGTTGCGATAGGACTCTGACGCCTTATCGAACTGGTGTGCGATTTCGACCTCGGCCTGCGCCAGAATTACGCGCGCCGCTTTTTCGCGCGCTGCCTGGGCCTCGCGCGACATCGCGTCCTGCAAAGCGGCGGGAATGATTACATCGCGCATTTCGACCGACTGAACCGTGACGCCCCAGGGATTTGAGCGCTCATCGATTAGCTTCTGCAATTCCTCCTCGATGCGCTCGCGTCCGCGCAAAAGATCGCTCAGCGAAGTGCGGCCGATAATGTCGCGCAGCGCCGTCTGCGCCGCCCAACTCACCGCCGCGGGATAGTTCTGCACTTCGAGGGCAGCTTTTTCAGGATCGTAAACCATCCAAAAGAGGACCGCGTCCACGTTAACCGGCACCGTATCGCTGGTCAGCGTCTCTTCCGCTGCGAATGCAGTGGTAATGACGCGCTGATCGATCCAGGTGGAAATCTGGTCCACAAAGGGAACGATCCAAAACAGCCCCGGGCCCCGCAGACCGACGAACTTACCAAGGCGCAGTACTACGGCGCGCTCCCATTGCTTGGCGATCTTGGGTGATTGTGCCAGGAGCAGCCCCAGCAATACGCCGACGATCGCGCCGCCGGGATTAAGCGTCATGAGCGTCGCCAGTGCACCCACGGCGACCGGCGCCAGAAACGCCAGCGCCGAAATGAAATTCAGCCGGGGCGCATTGGTCGCCGGAAGGTTGCTTCGATTCTCGAGCAGTTGAATGTTAGCCATTCTTTTTCATCTCCTTCTCGCGCATGTAGCGCAAGTTGTTAACTTGCCGAGTCACAGTTTCTGACCGGACTGGCCAGGCAACAATTTGCGTTACCTCTTGCGTCGTTTCTCCAGATGCTCAATCACATCGTCGATTGAGAATCCGCGTGTGTGCGTTTCCGCGATGAAATGCTCGGCCAATTCGCGCAGGTGCCGGTCGCGATCTCGCCGGCTGGCGGCTTCATTCGGCCGCGCGCTCACAAAGGTGCCAACTCCGCGCCGTGTCTCAACCACTCCGGCGCGCTCCAACTCGAGATAAACCTTAGCCACCGTGTTCGCGTTAATGCGCAGTTCGACGGCCAACTGCCGCACGGTTGGCAATTGCTCGCCAATGCGGAGTTTTCCGGTGGCGATCGCGAACCGGATTGCCCGCTCAAGCTGAGCGTAAAGCGGCGTCGGATGGTTGGCGTCTATTTGGAACATCTCTCGTCCCACATTGTACTACGATGCTAGTACAAGTAAAGTTTCGGGAAATCCCTTGACTTGGGGAAAAGGCGGCAGCTATAAGGACGATAAGAATAGCCCGAAAAATTAAGGAGGGCAGAGCCATGCCCCACCAGGCCGCCAAACGCCTCGCCGCGTCCTGTACCCCCGGACGGCGCTTACAGCAATGCCTGACCGTCTCGTTCCTGGTGATCGCGTTTGCGATAACCGCCAGCGCTCAAATTCACGTTTCCGGCAATTCCGGTAGTCATTGGGTGGACACCGGCATCGATGTCGTCAACGGCACGCAGATACAAGTCCTGGCTACCGGCAGGATCAACGTTGGAGCGCGTGGCGCCTTCGGACCGGAAGGTACTACCGCCTTTCGTTCCGACGCCGGCTTTCCGGCGGATGGCCCTGTTTACGGACTCGTGATTCGCTTAACCACGAGCCGGACAGACCCCGGGGATGAGTTTCGCGAAGACTATTTTTATGCCAGTACCAGGACCATTTGTTTCCACGCCATCGGCCACCTTTGGTTAACCGCTAATGACGATCGTCCAGGAGATAACAGTGGCGAATTTCTGGTGACCCTAACACGCGGCGCTTGCGCGCCAGTCGACCCTGCCCGGCTCTTGACTCGCATTCGCGTGGCGAACCAGAGCAACATAGCTCAGCGCGACGCGGATGTTTACGTCAACGGATTACTTGTAGGCCGCACGGGGAGCGACGGCATGGTAGGCGTGCGGCCGCTCAATGTCGGTGACCACATCATCGCTCGTAAGCTGTTTGAGGAAAGCTCGACGTACCGCAACAATCACCGTCGGGGTAGTACTCAGAATTGGAACTATCGCGTCTATCTTACAACTGTCACCGTAAACAACGACGGCACGGTGGCGGATTTCATCGTCGCCGAGCCACTGGCAACTCAGGAACTGCGCCTGAACCGGAACAACACCCTAATCGGTTTGCACCTGCTTGCGTCAATCGAGTGGGACGCGTCGAGCGCCGAACTCGAGGCGTTTCGGAGCGAACTGGTCAGGATTTCGCAGTTTCTTTACAACGCTACTGACGGCCAGTTTTTCGTCGAACAGATTGACCTGGCTGACGACGCGGCTTTCTGGAATGACACCGACTATCGTATTTATGCAAATCTCGACGTTCGGCCAAACGTCAATCTGAGAGTTGGTGGATTTCTACGTGGCGGAGGGGGAACCTGGATGAACATGCGCCGGGCCCCGGCTGGTACGGATTTTTGGTCCACGTTTGATGTTTTCGCGCACGAGTTTGGCCATTACGGTTTTGATGTGCGCGATGAGTATGCAGACGATGACGGCACTGTTTTTTGTGCCGCTAACTACAACACCGAAGGCAGCGATTATCAGAGCGGCCAGCCCAAGGCCTCGTGCATGATGTTCTATCAGGCGGACGCTGGGAAGCTCTGCTCGAACCGCGCAGAAAATCCTCACCGTCGCGGCACACGCCAGGGGGCTCAAAGCTGCTGGTCACACCTGGCGACTCAATACGTCGATACACTTGGGTTCCCGCGCTGGAACATTCAAACGCCGGACACGCGTGGAGCTATTGTCGGCGGTCTGCCCGACTTACCGGCCGAATGGGCGCCGCGGGTCAACGTCGATAACCGTCCCCGCGGGCTCTTGTGCGGGCCGATCAGCGTGCGGGTGAGCGACAGCGACTCAGGCGCGCCGATAAATGACGAGGAAGTTTGGTTACTCACGTCTTATGGCCAAATTATCCTCCAGGGTAGGAGCGGCGGTTACGACAGCGGGAGCGCACGAGTCAGTTTCGGCGGCGGTATGATTCCAGTTACGGGCGTGCATGTGGGCGACCGTATTGCTATTAATCCTAGGTACAGGTTCGGTAGTCTCGGGTTTGGTTGGAGCAGCGAGTACACCGTGAGGGCCTCAGATTGCGGCAGGACGTCGCGTCTTCAATTGCTTCGCCCGGACGACCCAGTTTCCTTTGTGTCCGTTAGCACCAGGATAGACGACATTGACAGTCTATTCATGCCGCAGAGAGGAGCTCTTCAGCTCACAGCAGCCCGCGAACCGTTCCGCATGTTCGTTAGCCTCGAACCCGTGGCCGGGGGCCAGGTGACCATTAACGTGCGTACAGACGCGGCGCTAAGATCCGCGCCCGAGGCGGAAATCACGCTCAAGGGCAGCACAAATGCCCTAAGAGCGGTGATGAAATTCGATGCCGCGTCCCAGAGCTACACCAGCAACGCGTTGAAAATCTCTGACGGCGCTTATGCGAGTCTGCAAGTGACAGCGACGGCAGAGGGCGGCTCGATCATAGTGCGACTCTTCAGTCTGGTGCTGTCCCCGCTTAACGCAAATGCTGAGACGGATGTTTTCTCTGCTGACGGGCAACTGAATCTAACCGTTCCCGCCGGCGCTTTGCCTCAGACTGCGGTGGTCGCCATCGGCCCCTCAAGTGCGCCCCTGCCTCCGCTGGGCGACGGTGACATGATCGTGAGCGGTCCGTTCAGCGTGACAACTTCCAGCGGCAACGTGATGCGGCGGGCAGGCGTCGTCCGTTTTCAACTTTCAAACCTCCGCGGCGCGCGCGCCAGCGATGGTTTTGATCCCAGAAGTTTTGAGATACGACGTTTTAGTCCCGAAAGTAAAAAGTGGGAATCACTCGGCGGAAGGTTGTTGACTAGCGTGGATGTGATCAGCGTGTCCACGAACCAACTCGGGGATTATGCAGTGACAGCTCACACGCTGGCCGGCAATGGCGGCGGCAAGAAACCCGAAGCCAGGAAACCTGAGCAGACCAGGAAACCCGAGCAGTTCAAAAAGCCGGGCGAAAGAGAAAAGGCGGCCGCCAATTTCATGGTTAGTGACGCCGGTCTTAAACCAGATGAACCCGTGCTCAACGGACCTTGTCCAGTGACCGTCAAGTTCGGAGGCTTCATCACAGCCAACGGGCCGGGCCGGGTGCAATATACCTTTACGCGCAGCGATGGCGCGACGGGGCCGACTCTGACACTCGACTTCAAGGCAGCCGGAACCCAGTACGTGACGAGTACCTGGACGCTTGGTGGCCAGGGACTAAACAGCTTCAAAGGTTGGCAGGCGATCAAGATTCTCACTCCGAATGAATTCGAATCCAGCCGCCAGACCGGCAGCTTTGGAATGAAGTGCCAGGGCAAGACCTGGTAGCGCCTTAATCACACCCTCTCCAGCAGCCGCTGATTCCCATGCATCGCCTTCCAACGGCGTTTGCCGATGGCTGAAACCGTGTGCTATCTTCTCGATCTTTAAAAACCTTCCCGCTTTTTGCCTGTACAGGCTTCGGCATTAATTCGAAGGAGTTAACGGAAAAGATATGGCTACGGCTAACGGAAATGGCGCCAACGGACACGTGGGCCGTGTGGTGCAGATTATTGGACCGGTGGTGGACGTTGAGTTTACTGAGAATTATCTGCCGCCGATTTATCAGGCGCTGCGGATCACGTCCGATGGTTTCGAAGTGCCCGACCCGATCAATGTAATTGCCGAAGTACAGCAGCACCTTGGCGAGGGCCGCGTGCGCGCGGTTTCAATGCTGCCTACGGACGGCATGGTGCGCGGCATGAAAGCGACCGATACGGGCGGACCAATTACCGTTCCGGTCGGCGAGGGCACGCTGGGCCGGGTGATGAATGTAATTGGCGAGCCGGTGGATAATCTCGGCGACATTCCGCACCAGCAGCGCTATCCAATTCATCGTCACGCTCCGTCATTTGAAGAGCAATCGACTGAACTCCAGATGTTTGAAACGGGAATCAAGGTCATCGACCTGATTCAGCCGTTCGTGCGCGGCGGCAAGATCGGTTTGTTCGGCGGCGCCGGCGTCGGCAAGACCGTCATCGTCATGGAGTTGATCAACAACATCGCCAAAGCGCGTTCTGGTTTCTCGGTGTTCGCGGGTGTTGGCGAGCGCACTCGTGAAGGTAATGACCTGCTACGCGAGATGGTTGAGTCTGAAGTCATCCAATTCGGCGACGTCTTCAATAAGAACCTGAAAGACACGGGCGCCTTCGACATGACCAAGGTCGACATGAAGGCGATTGAGAAATCAAAGGTCGCGCTGATTTATGGCCAGATGACTGAACCGCCGGGAGCGCGCCTGCGCGTCGCGCTGTCGGGCCTGACGGTAGCCGAGTATTTCCGCGATCAGGGTCTGGACGTGCTGCTCTTTATCGACAATATTTTCAGATTTACCCAGGCGGGTTCGGAAGTATCGGCGCTTCTGGGCCGCATGCCTTCGGCGGTAGGTTACCAACCGAACCTGGCAACCGAGATGGGCGAGATGCAGGAACGCATTACTTCAACCAAGACCGGATCGATCACGTCGATTCAGGCCGTGTACGTTCCTGCGGACGATTACACTGATCCGGCGCCGGCGACGACCTTCGCGCACCTTGATGCTGTCACGGCTTTGTCGCGTCAAATCGTAGAGTTAGGAATTTATCCGGCGGTGGATCCGCTGGCTTCGTCGTCGCGCATTCTTGATCCGCGCATCGTCGGCGAAGATCATTACACGACCACCCAGAACGTAAAGCTGATTCTCCAGCGCTACAAGGATCTGCAGGACATTATTGCGATTCTCGGTCTGGACGAGTTGTCGGACGAAGACAAGCTGGTCGTTTCGCGTGCGCGCAAGATTCAAAGATTCTTTTCGCAGCCTTTTCACGTTGCTTCGCAGTTCACCGGCCGCGAAGGCAAGTACGTCAAACTCGAGGACACGATCAAAGGCTTCAAAGAAATTGTCGAAGGCAAGCACGACGATTTGCCTGAGCAGGCCTTTTACATGGTCGGCACTATTGAAGAAGCCGTCGAAGCCGGCAAGAAGATGGAATAGTTGTCAGAACCGCCTGCGGTAGCGGGCGGTTGATCTTGACGGAGAACATTTAGTTTGCAGATAAACCACCCGCTACCGCAGGTGGTTCTGACAAGATGGCCGAACAGTTGCAATTAGAAGTCGTCACACCTGAGCGCCGCTTGCTGGACGAGTCGGTGAATGCCGTAACGGTGCCCGGTCGCGGCGGCGAGATTGGCATCCTGCCCGGCCACGCGCCCCTGATTTCCGAGCTGCGGACCGGCGTGCTTTCCTATAACGAAGACGGAACGACGTTTCAATTGCATGTGTCCGGCGGATTCGTCGAGGTCAACAACGATCGTGTCTCAGTGCTGGCCGAAATCGCCGAACGCCCGGAAGAGATCGATGCCGCCCGCGCGCGCCTGTCGCGGGAGCGCACCGAAAAACAACTGACGGCGTGGAGCGGATCTGAAGAAGACTTTGAAAAGGCCCGCGCCAAACTCGAGCGCTCGATGGTGCGCCTGCAACTCGCTTCCGGATCCCGCTAAGAAAACGATAAGCTTAGAAACATCAAGCTGATGATCGGGTTAGCGATCATCGGCTTTTTTGTGCTCGAGAGCCGAGTTTGTGCCGCTCAGGCCGTCGCCACCAGGATCGCCTCGCGCATTTCGCGCACTGCTTGATCTAATCCGACAAATACAGCATTCGAAATAATACTGTGACCGATGTTGAATTCCTCGACTTCATCGATCCGAGCAACCGCACCGACGTTGCGCAGGGTGAGGCCGTGTCCAGCGGCCACGTGCAATCCATACTGAGCCGCCAGGGCGGCGCCTTCACGCAACCTTCGCAGTTCCTGGTTCGCACGCACGGCTCCTTCGCCGTGAATACCGTGACCACCCAGAGTCGCTTCCGCATAGGCAGCCGTACATAACTCCACCTGCTGCGCGTTGACTTCACGGGCAGCTTCGATTTGCTGCGGATCGGGATCGATGAACAGGCTGGCAACGATGCCTGAATCGCGCAAGCGATTAACGGCTGCTCGCACAATCGCGATATTCGGGCGCACATTCAACCCGCCTTCAGTAGTAATCTCACCGGGATTCTCAGGCACCAGCGAGACGGCATCCGGCCTGATATCAATCGCAATCTTCATCATCTCTTCCGTCGCGGCCATCTCGACATTCAAGTAAGTCGTCACCGCCTGCCGCAGAACTGTCAGATCGGCGTCCTGAATGTGCCGGCGATCGCCGCGCAGGTGAATCGTGATGCCGTCCGCGCCCGCTTGTTCACAGATCATGGCGGCGGCTACGACACTTGGCTCAGGCGCGCGCCGCGCCTGACGAACGGTAGCCACGTGATCGATATTGACGTTTAGTCGTGCACTCATTGTTTGCTCCACAATTGGTCACGGTTGACAACAGGCATCCTGCCCGTGAATCACGCGCAAGATGCGCGTGCCACAATCAGACCTCTCATCACGAAAGCGACACCGACGGGGCTGAGAGACCCTGCCTCGCTTCTACCATCGCGGTCGTTCGCGCGGCGCTGATCGCCTCGCTATATTCTCCGGCGTGAGCCGAGCGCCGAATTCGACGCACTTCGTTAATCATGCGCAAGCTGTCGCGCGAATAGTTTCCCGATGAATCCAAAGCGCCTCCGGTATTGTGGTCCCAGCGCACCGGAACCTCGCGCAGGCGCAGTTGCGCGAGATGAGCCAGGTAAATCAGCTCCACATCGAACCCAAAGCGGTCGATCTGGGCGGCTTCGATTAAGGGCCGGCAGACGTTCATGCGAAAAGCCTTGAACCCGCATTGCGTGTCCCAGAAAGGCAAACCGGTCGCCAGACGAACCATCAGATTAAAGACACGGCCGCCCTGTTCGCGGCGCCACGACTGATGCACCCCGATCAAACGGCGATCGAGGGCGCGCGATCCAAAGGCAAGATCGCAGTCGCCATTTCGAATTGGATCAGTCACTTTTGGAGCTTCGGTAATCGGCGTCGACAGGTCGGCATCCGAAAACAAGGCTATGTTCGCACCGGCCGCCAGCAATCCGACACGCACCGCATGACCCTTGCCGCGGTTTATTTGATAGCGAATCACTCGCGTGGTGACTGCACCTGAATCCGCCATGGTTTGTTCAGCCAACGCGGCCGTATCGTCTTCGGAACCATCGTCCACAACGATTAACTCGCTCTGTTCTTGCCGCTGGTTCAGGTAAGCAATGATGGTTCGTAAAGACGCGCTCAGCCGCGCGGCTTCATTGTAGGCAGGCACCACTATGGATAGTCTCGGCGGCATTTTTTGAATAAGGCACATTCTCAATGAATAACGCGCGACGCACAAGCCGGCTATGCGTTACCAGTGCATTAGCCCGACCGTAAGGGAGGGCTCAGTGGTACTTCGGTGTGAGCCCTCCCTCACGGTCGGGCTAGTGCCCCGCTCGCTACGCCGCAACTAAACACGACGAGGCCGGTCGTGCGTTCGGCGGCCAGCGAGCGCTGTGTTATATTTTCAGCTCGAACGAGCGGAGTCTGAAATCACTTCTTTTTTATGAATCGCAGCCTTGCAATCGTCGCAGTCTTGGTAATTGTTACGGCCAGTCTCGCCGGCGGCTTGCGTACACGCACCACCCACCGGCGCGCTGTTAACCTCAACGCCGCCCGTGACGCCAAGACTTCCCCCGAAGAAAAATACGAAGCCGATAAGATCGAGACTGATTATCAGGAGGCGATCTCGACTGTCGAGGAAAAATACGCCGGCGAGATAGACTACGAGAAAGCCACGCAGGCAGCGATTCAGGGAATGCTCTTCACGCTCGATCCGCACTCGGTCTATTTTCCGGCCGCCGAGTTCAAGAAACTGAAAGAAGATCAGTCGTCGAGTTTCTACGGAATCGGAGTTCAAATCCTGCGTCACGACGATGGCGTATATGTTCAGTCAGTGGTCGAAGGCACGCCGGCCGCGCGCGCCGGCCTGCGTTACGGCGACCGGATTGTAGACGTCGACGGCAAAGACGCCCGCGATTGGTCCAGCGAAGAAGTTTCCAAAAACGTGCGCGGCGCGCGGGGCGAGCCGGTGCGAATTAAGGTTGAGCGGGCGGGCGAGGAAGTTGCCGTCAATTTCAAGATTGTCCGCGATGCCGTTCCACTGCCTTCGATCCGCAATGCTTTTATGATTACCGCCGGGACCGGATACATCGGACTGGTCGGCGGTTTTCAACATACCACCGATGACGAGTTGCGCGAATCGATTGCCACCTTGCGGAAAGACGGCATGCGCCAGCTCGTCCTCGACCTGCGCAACAATCCGGGCGGATTACTCGATCAGGCGATTGACGTGTCCAGCGAGTTTCTGCCGCGCGACAAAGTGATTGTTTCAGTTAAGGGTCGCAGTGAATACCATGATCCGGCTATTTACAAATCCACCGGGAGCGACCCCGAAGACGTTCCGCTGGTAGTCCTGATTAATCGCAATACGGCTTCAGCGTCGGAAATTGTAGCCGGAGCAATTCAGGATCACGGCCGAGGCCTGGTGGTTGGCGAAACCAGTTTTGGCAAAGGCCTGGTGCAGCACGTTTTTCAACTCCCGTTCAACACCGGATTGACGTTGACCACTGCGCGGTACTACACGCCGTATGGCCGTTCTTTGCAGCGCGACTATTCGAGCGGATCGCTTTACGACTATTACGTGCGGCACGATCAGAACGACAATCAGCAACCCACCCAGCCGGGCCAACCCTCGCCGAACGAATCAGTGCCGCCGCGCACTTCCAATGCGCCGGCCTTCCGCACGGCGGCCGGACGCGTCTTTTACGGTGGTGGTGGCATCACCCCCGATATTGAAGCCCGTCCGCTAACGGGCACTCCCGTACGCGCCCGGATAATCGAAGCTGCATTTTACTTCACTCGCATGTTGGCGGCCGGCAAAATTCCCGGACTGGAATCCTATCGGGTCGAAAGAGTTGAATATGGCCGCGATCCCAAAGCCGCGGACTACCCAATTACGGATCGAGTGCTTGAAGCATTTCGTAGTTACGCGCGCAAGGATCAGGCGCAGCACTTGCAGGTCGCTCAAATCGACGCTGACCTGGATTTCGTCAAGCTCAGATTGCGTCAGGAAATGATCACGGCGGCGTTTGGAGCGGACGCTGGTCAACGCGTCTCGCTGGAGAGCGATCCTCAGACCCTCCGCGCCATCGGCGTCTTGCCCGACGCCAAACGTCTGGCCGAAAGCGTGCGCAACGGAACGCCGGTCAGCCTGAACTTCAGGCCGGCACGTCACCCGTCACTGCTTCCTTTCCTTCCGGTCGTCGAAGAACAGGATGAGATTCTCATCTGATGACGCAGGCTCTTAGCTTGCGATCCTCTTGCGAGTCGATTTCACTAACGCTCACTGACAACTTCCGCGACGAAATCATTTGACTTTTGTCTGGCGCCGGAATAGAAGTGCCTCCGATTATTCATTCCGTCATCAGAGGGAAACCATGAATCGCAGGAGCTTCTTACGCAGTACGGCAGTCGGCGGCCTCGGCTTGGCGAGTGTCAGCGCCCCAACCACAGCCCGCGGAATACTCGCCAAAGAGACTTCGACGGCCAGTACGCCGCCGACGGCATTTGAACTCGACGAACTTACAATCGCCGATCTGCAAAGCGGAATGGCATCGGGCAGATTCACCGCCCATTCGCTGGCCCAGAAGTATCTCGAACGCATTGAGGACGTTGACCGGCACGGGCCGGCAATCAACTCAGTGATTGAGCTAAACCCGGATGCTCTGGCGATCGCAACTGACCTCGACCGCGAGCGCAAAGCAAAAAGGTCGCGAGGGCCGTTGCATGGCATTCCCGTGCTGATCAAGGACAACATTGACACGCATGATCGCATGACGACTACCGCGGGCTCGCTGGCGCTGGGCGGATCGATTCCGCTGCAGGATGCTTTTATCGCCAAGAGACTACGCGACGCTGGCGCCGTGATTATAGGTAAGACAAACCTGAGCGAGTGGGCAAATTTTCGTTCCAGTCATTCCAGTAGCGGCTGGAGCGGCCGCGGTGGCCAAACGAAGAATCCGTACGTGCTCGATCGCAATCCATGCGGCTCCAGTTCCGGCGCCGGCGCCGCCATTGCCACCAATCTCGCCGCCATCGGCGTGGGCACGGAAACCGACGGCTCGGTGGTCTGCCCTTCGAATGCGAACTCGCTCGTAGGAATCAAACCAACTCTGGGCCTCGTTAGTCGCTCTGGAATTATTCCGATCGCTCACAGCCAGGACACGGCCGGTCCGATGACCCGCAGCGTGACTGACGCAGCCATCCTGCTGAGCGCGCTCGCCGGGATCGATGCGCGTGATGAAGCGACCAAGGCCAGCGCCGGCAAATCATTTGCTGACTACAGCAAGTTTCTCGATCCGAACGGATTGCGGGGAGCACGCATTGGCATTCACCGTAAGGGATTTGGCTTTAATGACGCCGTTGACAGGGTGATGACTGACTGCATCGACATCATCAAAAAGCGCGGTGCGATCGTGATCGATCCGGCGGACATTCCCACCCAGGGTAAGTTCGACGATTCCGAACTGGAAGTGCTGCTTTTCGAATTCAAGGCGGACTTGAATTCGTATCTTGCGTCACTCGGCCCGCGCGCGCCGATCAAATCTTTGAAGGAAATTATCGACTTCAACGAACAGTATCGCGATCGAGAGATGCCTTACTTTGGTCAGGACTTATTCATCAAAGCGCAGGCGAAAGGGCCTTTGACGGATAAGAAGTATCGCGACGCGCTGGCCAAGAATCGGCGGCTGTCACGCAAAGAAGGCATTGACGCCGTGATGAATAAGAACAAGCTCGACGCGCTAATCGCGCCCACCGGCGGTCCCGCATGGCCCACAGACTGGCTCAACGGCGATCACTTCACTGGAGGTTATTCCACGGCTTCGGCAGTCGCGGGATATCCTCACATTACTGTGCCGGCGGGGTATGTGTTTGGATTGCCCGTTGGTATTTCGTTTTTTGGCCGCGCGTGGAGCGAGCCGACTTTGATTAAGTTTGCGTACGCGTTTGAGCAGGCCACAAGGGCGCGACGAGCACCGCAGTTCTTACCCACGGCGAAGCTTGGTTGAGCGTACTGATCAAGGTTTCTGGAGGCTTTGCACAAAAAGTCACCGGCCCGGACCACTAAGAGCATCTGGATTAGCAATCGTTTCGTGTTGCTTCGTAAGATTTCGTGTAATTTCGTGGATCGTGTGCTTAGGATTCCGGAGGCTACGATCCACCAAATCACACTAAGCTACATTGAAGAACACGAAAACAAGAGTTTTTGTGCAAAGCTGCCACCTACGTTCTTCACGCAAGCAAGCTCGCAAACGCCTGCTTCGGGCTCCACACTCTCACTTCCGACTTATCTTCTGAATTCTCCAACAGTTTGCTGGCCGTGCATTTGAGTGTGGGATGAAGGCAGTGTGGCGAAATCTCGACCAGCGGCTCAAGCACAAAGCGACGCTGGTGCAGGCGCGGATGCGGCAACATCAAAAACTCCGTGTTTTTTTCAAGGTCGCCGTAGAGCAGCAGATCCATATCGATTGTGCGCGGGCCGTCCTTTATTTCACGGGTCCGGCCCAACACAAACTCAATTCTCAGCAGCCGCGCCATTACCTGTTCAGGAGTAGGCAGAGTGTTTCCCACTTCCACCACCATGTTTAGAAACGGAGGCTGCTGGACTTCACTAACCGGCGCGGTTTCATAAACTGAGGACAGCCGGGTCACGCACATCGCAGCCTCAGTCATCCCGCGGATGGCCAGCAGGAGATTTCCCGCGCGGTCGCCAATATTCGAGCCGAGGCTCACGTAGGCTTTGGTCTGGTGACGATTTGTGAACATGATCGAAGGGATCTTTATCTCGTTAGCACCTCGCTGAGCGAGGTGAGTAATCGCGCCCACCAACATCCGAAACCGTCTAAACGGTTTCCATCTTAATCTGCATCATCGACCACCTCGCGAGAGCGGGATGCTAATGAGACTTGCTGAAGTCGCGATAGGCTTCCAGTCTTCAGCACTTGCCTATGCTACACTGACACGGCAGACGCAGGAAATACTAATCTGAAATTCCAGTGATGCGAAGCGGCGTCGCGTTTCGCATCCGGGCGGGCTCGCCGGCCCCGCCATTACACAAATGGCTCGCAAAAGATTCCGCAGCAACCAAAGGCACGAGCCGGTCACCGAGCGCTCTTTTCAGGAGTACCTCTACTCGACCGCTGCGCCAATGACCACGCGCACTGAACTGATGCGCCTGGTGCGCGGCGGTGAAGATACCTTCCTCGAACTCAAGGTAAAGCTTTCAAATTCTGAGCGCATTGCCCAGGAAATTATTGCCCTGGCAAATACCGGCGGCGGCATCATTGTGTTCGGCGTCAATGATCAGATGCGTGTCGAAGGCATCGAAGACGGCGAAAACGTGCAGGATGAACTGGTGCGAATTTGTCGCGACGAAATTGTCCCGTCAATCATTCCCTTCATTGATCGCATAGCCTTTGATAACGGCCGTCGTATCGTCGCCCTCGACGTCAATGGCAAGCGACGCCCTTATCGCAGCCGCGATGGGCGCTTTTTCATTCGCATCGGCGCCGAAAAACGCGAGGCCTCGCCGGAAGAACTGGCGACTTTGCTTGATGAGAGCCGGCCCCTTTCATATGAAAGCCTGCCGGCGCTGGGTGCGAAGCTTAGCGACATCGACGAGGCGTACCTGTGGAGTTTCGTGCGCGAGTTCGACGGCGGCGCGTTCGACGAGACCAGATCCAGGGATTATCCCACCGGAGAGATTCTCGAGCGCCATCTGCTGCTGGCGACTAACAGTCGCGACGAACTCGTGCCCACCGTCGCGGGTCTCCTGCTGTTTGGAAAATCGGAAAGCGTGGCGTGCCTCTTACCGCGAGCTTCAGTCATCGCGACCAGGTTTGGAGGCGACACGCAACAATCGTCAGTCGTTGAGCGCGTTGAGCTGAGCGGAAATCTGGCGACCATTTATGAAGCAGCTTTGCGTTTCGTTGCCCGCTACGCTGATTTGCTGGATACGCGGCCATCGCGACCAGGCGCCGGTTCAAGTGAAACTGCGCCGGTCCCGGCGCGTGCGAATTATGACCGCGCGGTAGTTTCGGAAGCCATCGCGAACGCTTTGATGCATCGCGATCTAGCGTTACGCGACATCACAACCAGGCTGCATGTGTTCGACCGGGCGATCGAAGTCGTGAATCCGCGACGCAGCTCCGGATTTGCGCCCACCGCCCTGAGAGCGATTCGGTACGGCGTGGCGCAGAGATTGAATCCGCAGACCGCCGCGATCTTTTCCAGTCCAGCTTACGGACTGACGATGTCATTGGGCGGATTGCCCCGGCTGTTGCGCGAAGCGCGGCTGTTTTCAGGCCGGCTTGCCGACATTGCCGCCTTTAATGATGAGTTTCGTTTGCGGTTGCACGGAATTTGAACTTGCTTTTTTTGGAGCGCGGACATCCTGTCCGCCTGAGCGCACAGCGCGAAACATTTCCAACGATCTTGGTGGCGAAGTCTCAGCGTGCTTCGCCCGCTGGCGGACAAGATGTCCGCGCTCCGCACTTAACACGATCTTCGACGCTTTAGAGCGTGCTATTCTTCGGTTTTTCCACAAGACTCATCTGAGGAAACCCTATGCACAAACGCTTACTCTTGATTCTCACCGCGGTCCTCTTCGTCGCGTTCTCGATCCAATCTGACGCGATCCTTCGTCCGCGCGTCGCGTTGGCTCAAAACAGAATCCCGGCGCCTGAAGACGTACTCGGCTTTCGTCCCGGCGACGATCGCAAGCTCGCCAGTTGGGCGCAGGTGGTTACGTACTTTCAGAAACTCGACGCCGCCAGTGACCGGGTAAAGGTTGAAGAGATTGGCAAATCGACGATGGGGCGTCCGTTTGTCTTTGCCACGATCAGCGCTCCGGAGAATCTGAAGAGACTGAATGAGTTCAAAGAAATTCAGCGACAGCTAGCAGATCCGCGCCTGCTGGGCTCGCCGGCGAATCCGGCGGTTGCAGATCGCAAAGCCCGCGCGCTGATCGCCCGTGGCAAGACAGTCATCGTCATCACCTGCGGCATTCACTCGACGGAAGTCGGGTCGACGCTTTCCAGCATGCTGATGGCTTACCGGCTCGCTTCGTCAAACGAACCCGAGATTCAGGAAATTCTGCGCAGCACAATTATCTTGCTGGTTCCCTCAACCAACCCGGACGGCGTGGACATCGTCAAGAACTGGTACGACAAGACGCTGGGCACGCCCTACGAGGGCACCGATCCACCCGAGCTTTATCACAAGTACACGGGTCACGATAACAATCGCGACTGGTACGCGTTCACGCAGGTCGAGACGCAACTCACCGTTGACAAGATTCTCAACGTCTGGCATCCGCAGATCGTCCACGACATACACCAGCAGGGCGCGCTGGGGTCGCGTCTGTTTCTGCCGCCATACATGCAGCCGGTCGAGCCGAACGTGCCGAAACAGATAGTCGAAGGCTACACAGAGTTGGGAAACTACATGGCGAAAGAGATGCGCGCCGAAGGATTCAAAGGCATCACGACCAATTCGACTTACGACGCCTGGTCGCCTTCGCGTGCTTACTCGCACTATCACGGCGGCGTACGCATCCTTTCTGAAACCGCATCGGCCAAACTGGCGACGCCGCTCACTGTAAAGTTTGAAGATTTGAATTCGCGCGAGGGCTATGACCCGAAGAAAGAGTCGGCCAACTTTGGTCCGCTCTGGCGCGGCGGTGAATGGCACTTGCGAGATATCACCAACCACATGACCACGGCGGCGTTCTTTTTGCTGAAGCATGCCGCGCAATACCGCGAGCATTGGTTGCAGAGGTTTTATGAGATTGGGAAAGAGGCGGTGCGGCCGAGGAAAGATGGCGAGCTATTTGGATTTAAGATCAACGTGGGAACGAATACCAAGTCCCTCCTCGATGCGCTGGAACGCGGCGGCGTAGAGATTGGGTGGCCCAGGGGCGATAAACCGGTTGAGGTCGCTATCGATCCACATCTGGGTAGCAACGCTGGATTTCCAAGCCGAGTGGCCATTGTTCCACTCTCCCAGCCGTATGGCGCCTTCGCAAGAGCACTGCTGGAGCGGCAGCATTATCCAGACCTCAGAGATTCAACCGGGCATCCAATCGCGCCCTACGATGTAACCGCTCATACTTTGCCGCTCCTTATGAACGTCGATGCGCAACCGATGATTGCTCCTTTTAAAGGAACATTTCTCAAGCGTATTCACCTGACCGTGGAAAGAGCAGACTGCCTACTGAATGGAAAGAAGGACATCGGTCTTTATAGATCTAGCGTTCCTGTCATGGACGAAGGCTGGACAAGATGGGCATTTGGAGGATGCACGGAGTACGCGTCACTGACGGACTCTCAAATTCGCGCCGGAAATCTGCGGAATGCCTTTCGCGCCGTCATCATTCCCGATCAAGCACGCGCCGCGATCCTCAATGGTTATCGCAAAGGAGCGATGCCGCCCGAATACACCGGCGGCCTTGGCGAAGAAGGCGTGAAGTCTTTGCGCGAGTTTGTTGAGCAAGGCGGCACGCTCGTGTGTCTCAATCGCGCTTCGGATTTTGCGATCGAGCAGTTCAAGCTTCCGATTCGAGATGTAACAGATGGTTTGCCGCGCACGGACTTCTATGTGCCCGGATCGATTCTGCGCATTGAACTCGACACTTCGGATCCAATTACCAAAGGAATGCCGAAGGAATCAATCGCCTGGGTTGAGAACTCTCCGGTGTTCGAAATCAGTGGCCCGGGCGTCTCGCCCGTGAACACGGGCACGGAAGGCACCACTGGCAGGATGCCCGTGCCACGCGTCAAGATCATCGCCTGGTATCGGGAGGATAAAGACCCTTTGCTCTCTGGCTGGCTCCTCGGCGGTGATCGCATTAAGGGCAAAGCCGCGCTGGTTGAAGTCGGCATGGGCAAAGGCCGCATCATTCTCTTCGGCTTTCGCCCGCAGTATCGTGGCCAATCGCTGGCGACCTATCCGCTGTTCTTCAACGCGATCACCAGGAAGTAACTTGCAATTTTTCTTGGATTGACTAAATCGTGGAGCGCGGACATCCTGTCCGCCAGCGGGCGCAGCCCGCCCAGACTTTACCAAGATTCACTTGCAGTTTATCCGCGCTTACGCGCTCAGGCGGACAGGATGTCCGCGCTCCGCAAATGAAACGAGTTAAGGATCCGGCGCAGAAAACATATGGCTGGCATAGTCGCGGTTACTTATCTCATTTCGATGGTGGATCGATTCCACAGGCGATCACATTCCGTCTTTTTGATTCACTCCCGAAAGCTGTCCTCGAAGAGTGGTCGCTTGAACTCGAGTCACAACCGTCAGAGCCGATTGATAAAGAAATGCGAAAACGCATCGCGTCATACCTCGACCAAGGTCATTGTAATTGTTACCTGAAAGACTCGAGGGTCGCAGCAATCGTCCAGAATGCAATTCTGTTTTTCGATAAGGAAAGATATCCTTTGTCGGCGTGGGTAGTGATGCCCAATCACGTTCACTTGGTTACCACTCCGTTGCCCGGGAAGCCGCTCGCCGGCATCATTCAATCACTCAAATCATTCACGGCGAACGAGGCCAACAAACTCCTGGAAAGAACTGGCACGTTCTGGATGCCGGACTATTTCGATCGGTATATTCGCAACCAGAAACATCTAGCGACGGCGATTGCTTATGTCGAAAACAATCCGGTGAAAGCAGGGTTGTGTAATAGAGCTGAGGATTGGCCATTCGGCAGTGCATGGTTTCGAGCGCACAGAGAATGGTAACTAAACGCGATTCGCGCTGCGCGCTCAGGCGGACAGGATGTCCGCGCTCCGTCTCCGCGCTTCCAATACTTCGAGCGCACGGCATTGACTGGTTTGAAAAGCTCGGCGATCCCGAGAGCGCCAAAAGCTCGGTGTTGAATCAATGCGCCAGCTGTCACGCCTCGCCCGGCATCCATTCAGTTCTTAGTTACTCTGAGCGAAGATTTCAGCCATCGATACGCCCGCCGGCATTCACCGAAAGCAAGATCTCGGACCAGGAATATATGTTCATCGGTTCGAAACAAAGACAATACGAATGGGGATTGCTGAGGGGGTTCTGGCAAACGGCCCCTCGGTGAATTGGTCGCCGCTACTAATCGCCACGGCTGAGCCATACCGATGCGCGGCGCAGCCATTGGGATACTTGCTCTTGCGCGAGCAATGTTTCTTACTGCTCGACCCAACTTCTCGCCTCGTAATCTGCGTAGTCTGTGGATGAGTTTACTAACCCCAACTTCAGACAACTGCTAGGACTCTTTTCACTCCGGCGTGTTCAAAATAAGTTTCCGCGCGCGCCACGTCCCTCTTAATTTGTGCACCCAGTTCATCCACGGAATTGAACTTCCTTTCGTCGCGCAAGCGATGCAGAAAGCGGACCCGCACCACATCGCCATACAAGTCACCGGACCAACCCATCACAAACGTCTCGACTGATGTATTCGCCCGCGTTTCAAACGTCGGACGCGAGCCAATGTTAGTGACGCTGCGCCGCCATTGGCCGTCAATCAAAGTCGCGGTCACATAAACGCCGCCGCGCGGGATGACGCGGTTTTGAGGATTGAGGTTGGCCGTCGGAAATCCAAGTTGCGCGCCGCGCTCGTCGCCGCGAACTACCCGGCCTTCGACTCCGTAAGGCCGTCCCAACATGCGCCGGGCGATATTCACCTGGCCGTGCTGCAACAGTTCGCGGATGCGGCTGGAGCTGACTCGCCGTCCCCGCAGGCGCACTTCAGGCACTTCGTCCGCGTGAAATCCCAAACGGTCGCTCACTTGCCGCAGCAGCTCTATGTTGCCTTCGCGATCGTGGCCAAAGGCAAAACCGCGGCCGAGGTAAACTTCTTTCGCATGCAGGCGATCGACGACCACGTCGCGGAGAAAATCCTGCGCTCGAATCTGTGAAAAGGCTTGATCAAAGTGAATCACAATTGCCTGCTCGATACCGAGCATGCCCAGCGCTTCGATCTTTTGATCGAAGGTTTGCAACAGTGGTGGCGCTGATTCCGGATGCAGGACTGCTCGCGGATGCGGCTCGAACGTGATTACGGTTGGGACGGCGCCAGTGTCATGCGCACGCTCAACCACGGTCTGCATGATCAATTGATGTCCCAGGTGCAGCCCGTCAAACACACCCAGTGTCAGGACCGTCGGGCGGGCGATCTCAGCATTGTCGGTTCCGTGGAAAAGTCTCATCTGTTCAGAGTTCAAGCTTCAGCTTGTCGATTTCCCAAGGGCGCAACCTAAAGGTTGAACTCTAAACTTCATCACTCACTACCAAGCCGTCATATGCCCACTCCACTCCCTCCGGCAGCAACGCCGAATCCCGGGCGTGCTTTACATCGTGAGTGATGTGCGTGAAATAGGTCCGGCGCGGTTTTAGTTCGGCGACGTATTCCAACGCTTTCTCCAGCCACAGGTGCGTCGTGTGTGGACGAATGCGCAGACAATCGAGCACCAGCACCTGTAAGTCGCGCAAGCCCTCGATAGTCGCCGGCGGAATCTCGCTCAAGTCAGTCGCGTAAGCAAAGTCATTAAAGCGATAAGCTATGACCGGCAAGCGGCCATGGATCACTTCCAATGGGGTGACCTGGAAGTCGCGCCCCAGACAGAAGGACGCGCCCGGTACGACCGTATGCGGCACGATCTGCGGCAGGCCGCCGCCAAAATGTGACGGCTCAAAGACGTATTTGAAGATGCGCCGGATGTCGACCCAGGCGCGCTCGTTCGCATAGAGTCCCAAAGCGCCGTGGCGAAAGTTGAGCGGGCGAATGTCGTCCAGACCAAAGATGTGATCGGCGTGGCAATGTGTCACCAGAACTGCGTCGAGATGCCTTAAGCGATGACGCAGCGCCTGCTGCCGGAAATCAGTTGACGTATCTACGATGACGGTCTGGCCGGCGTGTTCGATCAGGACGGAAACCCGCAAGCGCTGATCGCGCGGGTCATCAGAGGTGCAGGTCTCGCAGTCGCATGCGATCGAGGGAACTCCGGTTGACGTGCCGGTGCCTAAGAAAGTGAGTCTCATGAGTCCAAGGTCCAAGGTCCAAGGTCCAAGGTTGAGAAAAACAAGGAGTGCAGAAAATCAGGGCTGGTGCCGACCAAAGGACCTAAGGAGTAACTTTGGACTTTGGACATGAGACTTTAGACTATTTGCCGCCGGTGATGTCGCTGGCGCTGAACTTCGCAGCTGGAGGCGTGGGCGCGCTGGTAAACGAGACATACTGCATGCGCAGGTCGGCCAGTAAACCTTCGAGCACCTGAGCTTCCTGGCTGTCGAGATTGCCCTGCGTCTTTTCCTCGAGCATTCCCAGCACATCAATCCAGTGTTTGGCCGTCTTGAGATCGACGCCGGTTTCACCGCTAACGGGATGCGGCATCATGCCAAGAGAGGCAGCCGCATTGGATGCCAGCGACATGATCAGACTCAGAAAGCTGGTCGGATCATCCAGCGGATCGCGGCCTGGGACGGATGTTCCAGGTTCAGCCGTCCGAGCCGCAGCCGGTCTGGATTGCCGTTCAGGCTGAGCTGATGTTTCCTGAGACGGGGCCGTCGACTTTGCCGGAGGAGGCAGTGGCTGTTCCGCCTCAATTGTAAGTCTCGAAGAGTTGGCGGCCGCGGTCGCTTCCTTTTCTTCGGCCGAGAGTTCGCGCGGCGTCCCGTCCGGATTGAAAGGCCGGCGGTCGACTACTTTGATTACTGGTTGATCGTCATCCATTACTTTTGCAATAGTTTCGAGCGCGTGACGCTGTCAGCGGTCGCCGCGTGTACATACAGGATAAGTTGATTAATTTCGACACGATGTTAGCACCGCCGTTCGCTTGATCGCAAAGAGGGTTTTGTTTGCGCGGAGCGTCGGCCTTATGCTTCCAACTTGAAACCTGAGACTTGAAACCTGAAACTATCCGACGAATGTCAAAAACCTATTCTGATCTTGTCGAATTGATGGACCGCTTACGCTCGCCCGACGGCTGTCCGTGGGATCGAGAACAAACCTACGCCACTCTGGCGCCGATGCTTTTGGAAGAGGCGTACGAGGCATTCGACGCGTTGGAAGAGGCGCGGCTGGGCCGGCCAGAAGCGTTGCGCGAAGAACTCGGCGACCTGCTTTTCCAGATCACTTTCTTCGCACGGGTGGCAAAAGAGCGTGGCGAATTCAACATCGACGACGTTATCAATCAGGTCCATGCAAAAATGGTGCGCCGTCATCCACATGTTTTCGGCGACACCACCGCGGGCGATTCTGCCGAGGTCCTGCGCAACTGGGAAGCTATCAAGGCTGAAGAGAAACGCGCCGCCCGTGCCGGCGCAGCCGAATCTGTGAATGCCTCGATTCTGGACGGCGTCTCGACTAAGGCCCCGGCGTTGATGGAAGCCCACCAGATTTCCACCAAAGTTGCACGCGTCGGATTCGACTGGACGCAAATCAAAGATATCTTCGAAAAGTTGCAGGAAGAAGTTGACGAACTGCATGCCGCGATCGAGGAGCACGAAAAGTCAGCTGACGAAACCGATCACGCGCACGTCCGCGAGGAGATTGGCGATTTATTGTTCGTGGTAACCAACATTGCGCGGCGTTTGAATGTCGAACCGGAAGCCGCGCTGAAGTTATCGAATCGAAAGTTCCGGAAGCGATTCAGCTACATTGAGGACTGTCTGCGCGAGCGTGGCCAAAGCTTTGAAGCAGCTACGCTAAATGAACTCGAGGACCTATGGCGGCAGGCGAAGGAGATTGAGAAGTGATTTCTTCAGCGTGGAGCCGCCGTCGGATGGAGGTTGAAGATGGAGTCACCAAACGAACCAATTGCAGCAGCACAGATTGACAGACAATCTGAGCCCGACAAACCAAAACGCAAAACGCCGGGCGTGGTAATAGCGCACCGCGTGTTGTCTTCTTTGGCCATCTGCTTCGGACTAATGTGGATTCTGATCGGGGTCAGCCTGATGCAACAGAATCCCCCGTCAACTCCGTCATTTAGCAGCGGCCCGGGCTCGCAGCAACTGATTTCCTACCACAGCAGCGAAAGGGACAAAGCTCCCGCGTATGTAGCCTTTGGCGCAATTTGGGCGGCAGTGTTTGTCATCGGACTATTTCTAAGAGCCGGTCCGTTCGCCTACATCTATCACACAATTCTGCTGCTTCCTTTTGTGGGTCTATTGGTGGGACTGGTTCTATTCATCTGGTGGTTCCGAAAGCGCACGCGGAACTACTATGGCCTTGGCGCGAGCCCGAACGGGTAAAAGCCCGACTAAAGTCGGTACTCCGAAACGCCCGCGGTCCCAGCTTCAGAGCTTCACAATCATCGAATCAAACTCCTCGCGCGGCGATTCATCAGGCTGGGCGCGCCGGCCGCTCTCGGCGTCAATTGCCTGTTCGGTCGAGAGAATCCCCGACACGCGCATCTTGAACTCGTCGGGGTTCGTAGCATTGTGGATGGCTTCTTCCAGGGTAATCTGCCGCTCCTGAAACAGTCGAAACAACGACTGATCAAAAGTCTGCATGGCGTATTGCGAACTGCCGTTGGCGATAGCTTCGCGAATCTGATAGGTCTTTTCTTCGTTGATGATGTAATCACGAATTAGCCCGGTCGAAACCATCACTTCGATAGCCGGCACGCGACCGGAACCCTTCGCGGCTCGCACCAGGCGCATTGAGATAACCGCTTTCAGAATTCCCGCCAACTGAATCCGAACTGATTTCTGTTGGTGCGACGGAAATGAAGAGACGACGCGCGTAATTGTCTCAGTCGCGTCCAGCGTGTGCAGTGTCGAAAGCACCAGGTGTCCGGTTTCTGCCGCCGTCAACGCTGTTTCAATCGTTTCAAAGTCGCGCATCTCGCCGACCAGGATCACATCCGGATCCTGACGGAGTGCTCCGCGCAGCGCCTCGGCAAACGATCGCGTATCGACATCAACTTCGCGCTGGGTGACAAACGCCTGCTTGTCCCGGTGCAGGAATTCGATGGGGTCCTCAATCGTGACAATGTGTCCCGAACGCGTCGAGTTGATGCGATCGATCATCGCCGCCAGCGTCGTTGATTTGCCGGAACCGGTGGCGCCGGTCACCAGAATCAACCCGCGACGCTCTTCGCAAATTCGATCGATTACCACGGGCAGGCCGAGAGCCGCTGTATCCTTGCTTTGATCGGGAATCACGCGCAGCACAATACTCACTGTGCCCCGCTGCTGAAAAATATTCGCCCGAAATCGGCCCACGCCTTTGGAGCTATAGGCGATGTCAACCTCAGAAACTTCTTTTAGTTTCTGCTTCTGACGGTTCGACATCATCGAAAACGCTATGTCGAGGGTGTCTTCGGGAGCGAGTCGCGGCGCGTCCGCAACCGGATGCAGTTCGCCGCCAATGCGCATCACCGGAAACGCGCCCACCTTCAGGTGCAAATCCGAAGCGAAGTGGGCTGTCGCTGTTAGCAGCAGGTCGTCAATTCTTACCGGCATAGAAGTTCTAGCTGGAAGTATTCCAGTCCCCTTTTCGGAAAGATTTGAGAGGAATTAAAGGCAAGAACCAAAGACTGAAGTCGCGTTCGGGCAAAACGCAGGATCACAGGCATCATAGCGGGTCGCCGGAAGACGCGTCAACAAATTGTTTGTGGCACGCGCGTGAATCACGGGCGGGACGCCCGTGCCACTCCGGCTTTGGCCCAAGAGTCGGCTAAGCGGTTACAGAACCGCTCGCGATAGCGAGCGGGATAAAAACTCAATCAACCCTAACCGAGGTGGCGCTTTACTCGTGGATCAAATACGGAACAAATTCAGATTTCAGCTTGAGTCTTGATCCCGCTCGCTACCGCGAGCGGTTCTGTACCAAGCGCTTTGTTGGCTTCAAGCCGCTCAAAATTGCCTTTGGGACAAAGCCTGCCACTCCAAACTAAATCCGTCCAAATCCACGCCAACTATTGCTGTTATGCCAGGTAATGGTGACATTCTGCGCGCCAATTTCGCGCCACCACTCGGCAAAGTCTTCACCCGAGATGTAGAACGCTGTGGGCGCCACCAGATGGTCAAAGACGATCGTATGTTGTTCGCGCCAACCAAAGCCGGCAATGGCTTTCAGATAGTCGTTGTAGAAAAGTTGACGCGCCAGACCGGCGCCGCTGGCGGAACGGTTTAGCGGCCCGTAGATCAGCTTGGTAGCTGCGAACACGATCGCGGCCGGTATTTTTGAGAGCTGCAAAAGCGCGCGCGGACTCATTCGCGAAGTCAGACGCTCGCGCAGCGGATTTACCCAACGGGTAATCCATTCGTTATTCTCCGCCCCGTAAACCCAGGCTGAAATTTGTCCGTCCGATTTGACCTTTGACGCCAGCGATTTGAAACCGCCGCGTGGATCAGGCAGATGATGCAGCACGCCCACGGAAAACGCGTAATCAAAGATTCGCCGGAGCGGCAGGTTGTAGAGGTCAGCCTGGACAATATGAGCATTAGGGAACGCGCGTGTGGCGGCGAATGCCGGCTCGACTGCGCCACTGAGGTCGACTCCGATCACGTCACGCGCGCCCCATTGGGCAGCCAATTGCGTGTGCCGTCCTTTGCCACAACCTCCTTCGAGCACAACTTTGTCCTGGAAAAACTCGGACGTGACCGGAGCTATCCATCCAAGAAACTGCTGTTCGTACTTTTCATCAAACTGTGTGAAGTGTTGCCATTGCCAACCGAAGTTCGCCGCGGTGGCCGCCTTGTCTTCCGCAACGGTTTCGAGCGAAGCAAAGCGAGGCACGCCACGCACGATGGGCCAGCTCTGAGCGCATGCAGCGCACGATAATTGGCCTTCGATAATCTCGTCTGCCTCAGTATTGACGGTGGAAGCAAGATTAATCGCGCCGGCGCACGAGGGACAGGCCAGGTATTGTAATAGTCTCTCTTTCAAGGCTCGCCGTACTATCGCATAACTGAAGTGGCCGGCGCATCTCGAGTCATGAAGTATCCGCGATGCTCGCATTCCGTGATATATTTCGGCGCGTCAATTTCACCGGCATCACCCGAAACAGATGAACGAGCCAGAGCCAGCTCGCCAGACCCCGATCCAGTGGGCCAAGGTCATCGACCACACGCGCTGTATCGGTTGCCATGCGTGCACGACCGCGTGCAAGTCGGAAAACGTCGTCCCCATCGGCGTGACGCGCACTTACGTTAAGCACGTCGATGTCGGCGTGTTCCCGCAAGTGCGCCGCGCGCATCAAGTAACGCGTTGTAATCAGTGCGCACACGCGCCGTGCGTGACCGCGTGTCCGACTACGGCAATGTTCAAGCGCGCCGATGGCATCGTCGATTTCGATAAATCGATCTGCATCGGCTGCAAAGCCTGCATGGCTGCCTGCCCTTACGACGCGATCTTCATCAACCCCGAAGATCATTCGGCTGAAAAGTGTAACTTCTGCGCGCACCGCATCGACGTCGGTCTCGAACCCGCGTGTGTGGTCGTGTGTCCGACCCAGGCAATCCTGATCGGCGACATGAACGACCCTTCGTCGTACGTCGGCCAGATCATTAATCGCGAAGCGGTCAACGTGCGACGGCCTGAGAAAGAGACGCTGCCTAAGCTTTTCTATAAAGGGGCGCACCAGGCTACCCTGGATCCGCTGGCTGCTCGCCGGCCGGAAGCCGGACTGTTCATGTGGAGCGAGCAACAGCAGTCGCCCAATCACGTCGTCTCAGGCAATCCAACTTACAACAACAGTTCCGCTGCTGCTTTGTTGAGTTATGACGTGGCGCATTCGATTCCGTGGGACTGGCGCGTCAGTCTGTACACCTGGACGAAAGGAATTGCTTCGGGAGTTTATTTGGTGGCGGCGCTGCTGTTTCTTTTCGGCTTCATTGGAGCGAACAGCGCGCTGTGGTTATGGATCACGCCTGTCGTTTCCGGCGCGTTTCTTGGAATTACCGGCCTGCTGTTGATTTGGGACCTGGAACATCCCGCGCGCTTCTATATGATCTTTACGCGGCCACAGTGGCGTAGTTGGCTGGTCAAGGGTGCGTTCGTTATTGCCGGGTACTCGGTCGTGCTTGCGGCGCATTTTGCTCTTAGCGTGGTCGCATATAGCAATCCCATTCTGACCGACTGCTTTATCTGTGTTCCTCCATGGACAGAACGTGCACAATTCTGGTTAATCATTCCAGGAATTCCCTTATCGATTCTGACAGCGATTTACACCGCTTATCTTTTCGCGCAGGCAAAGGCACGTGACCTTTGGCAGAATCCACTGCTGCCGCCGCACTTGCTGGTGCAGGCCGTGTTGCTCGGCTCGTCGGCACTGATGTTGTTCGCCGCATGGTCACGAGGGGCTCTCTTCTCAGATCGAATACTCGACTACATAGCACCAGAACTCCTGTCTTGGCATTGGATACTTGTTGTTTCGAGTTTGATTCATGTCCTGATGATTTGGGGCGAAGTCTCGCTAACTCATTCGACTGCACACGCGCGTCTGGCAATTTGGGAAATGACGCACGGCCGATACAAGAACCCGTTCTGGATTGGACTCTTGCTTCCGATCCTGGGAGCGGCACTAGCCGGCGCCGCAATCTTTGGCTATGTGGCCGCGTCGATCGGCATATTCGGCGCTCCGTTGGCAATGATTGGCATCGTCTTTTACGAACACGCGTACGTGCAGGCAGGACAGTCAGTGCCGCTGGCATGATGCTGACTAAAGACAGAAATACAAACCCAGCAGTAATGTTAGGTACTATGTTCAGAAAATTCTGAAGGAGACGGAAAAATGAATACAAAGAAGAATCGCCAAAGTCATTCGAGCATGTTCATGGCGCTGCTCTTATTGGTCGCAGCCGTTCTGGCTTGCAGCTCGGGAAACGAAACGGAGAAGGCCAACAAACTTGTCGATGAAGGAAACAAGGCGGTCCAGGAGGCTAAGACGTTTTTGACCGACGCCGAAGCGAAGAAGGACAAGATGCTTCACACCGATGTATCCGAACTGGATGAGGCCCGCGCGACCGCCAAGGAATCCATCGCGGCCTATGACAAGGCCAAGGAAAAATGCAAAGAAGCGTCCAAGAAATACGAAGAGGCCAGCAAGCTGAAGCTCAACGACAAGTTCAAGGAGTACCTGACACTCAAGGTGAAGGAATACGACAAGCGCGCGGAATTGCTGGAGACCGCCAAGGGCACGCCGCAAGCTTTGATTGACAGCGAAAGTCGTGCGGCCTTCATCGGCATGGCCAGCGCTAACAACGAGAGGGTCGCGAGGCTAACCAAAGAAGCGGATGATCTCGCCGCTCAAGCGGACAAGCTTCAGAAAGATAACCCGAACATATTCAAGTCATGACGGCGGCCGCGCGCGGGACGGCCCTGCGTGGGCTTTACCCCAAAAGGCAATTTTGAGTGTCGGCTTGAAGCCAACAAAGCGCTTGGTACAGAACCGCTCGCGGTAGCGAGCGGGATCAAGACTCAAGCTGAAATCTGAATTTGTTTCGTATTTGATCTCCGAGTATAGCGCCACCTCCGTTAAGGTTGATTGAGTTTTTATCCCGCTCGCTACCGCGAGCGGTTCCGTAACCGCTTAGCCGACTTTTGGAGCAAAGCCGCCTGCGCGGGGAAACCGCCCATGGCAAGGCGGCAACGGCCACCAGGGTGGTGCGCTCTGGTTTGGAGCTTGAGATGGTTGAGCGCATGGAATGGATTAAGCGTCAATTCACTTTCGAGCTTCCGCTCGGAATGTACCCGAACGTTGTCGAGCGCGTGCGCGGAACTCCGGCGCGGCTCGAAGACTTAACCCGCGGCGTGTCGTCAGAAATTTTGACGCGGCGCGACGGCGACAAGTGGTCAATTCAGGAACAGGCCGGGCATTTGCTCGACCTTGAACCCTTGGGAATGAATCGGCTTGATGATTTCGAGGCGGGCCGTGACACGCTCGTTGCGGCCGATATGACGAACCGAAAGACGCACGAAGCGAATCACAACTCGGACACGCTGGCCAACCTACTCGCCGTGTTTCGCAAAGAGAGAATGGCTTTTGTGCAGCGATTGGATGGCTACGATGAAGCGTTCGTCGAAGGGACCGCCCTGCATCCGCGCCTGAAGGTAAAGATTCGAGTCATCGATCTGGCTTTTTTCATCGCCGAACACGACGATCATCACCTGGCGCGGATTTCGGAATTGAAGCGGTTGTTTACGTAGCCCGTTACAGAGCCGCGAACGGTGGTTAGCGGGTTAAGACGCAACAAGGATGAAACTTCGATTTGATAAGCCGGATCGCTTCGAAATCTAAAGTACGCGGCACCGAAGAGCATGAGCACTAACACTCGCTATCCCGGCCCTTCACGCATCCATCTCGCGGCGTTTCCGCCCAAGGAACGCTGGGATGATTGGACTGAGCTGGATTCGCAAGCGTGGCCACGTCGTAAGGAGCGGCATTACTCACTAGTCCCGACGACTTGCTTTAACTGCGAGTCGGCTTGTGGTCTGCTCGCGTATGTCGACAAAGAGACTCATCAGATTCAAAAGTTCGAAGGCAATCCTGAGAATCCGGGATCGCGCGGGCGCAATTGCGCTAAAGGCCCGGCCACGCTGAATCAGATCACGGATCCGGATCGCATTCTTTATCCACTGAAGCGCACGGGGAAACGCGGAGAAGGACATTGGGAGCGCGTTAGTTGGGACGCGGTCCTCGACGACCTAGCTTCACGAATTCGTAAAGCGATCGTCGAAGATCGCCGCGACGAGATCATGTATCACGTCGGACGTCCGGGCGAAGACGGGTTCACGGAACGAATTCTCGCTGCGTGGGGTGTGGACGGTCACAACTCTCACACAAACATTTGCTCTTCGGGAGCGCGGGAAGGTTATCAGTTATGGATGGGACTGGATCGGCCCAGCCCCGATCATTCAAATGCCAAAGTCATTCTGCTCATCAGCGCGCATTTGGAATCAGGTCATTACTTCAACCCACATGCGCAACGCGTGATCGACGGCAAAGCGAGCGGCGCCAAGCTGATCGTCTTCGATACCAGACTTTCGAACACTGCCACGCACGCCGATCATTTCATCGCACCTTATCCCGGATCGGAAGCCGCAATTCTCTTATCTATCGCGAATTACCTGATTCAAAACAATCTTTACAATCGCGAGTTCGTACGCCGGTGGTGGAATTGGTCTGAATACTTAAGTTTCGAGTTTCGAGTTTCGAGTTTCGAGTCGGAAGGCAAAGAACCGGCATTTGAAGATTTCGAGAAGAAGCTGAAAGAGCTCTATTCCGAGTACACCTTCGAGTTCGCCGCCAAGGAATCCGGAGTCGAAGCCGCCAAGCTGGAAGAGATCGCGAAGCTGGTGGCTACGGCGGGAACACGTCTGAGCAGTCACAACTGGCGCAGCGTGACTTCGGGAGTGAGCGGCGGTTGGTCGGTGGCGCGTGCGCTTTTCATGCTCAACGCTCTGCTCGGCGCAGTCGCCACCGAAGGCGGTGTCTTTCCCAACGCGTGGAATAAGTTTGTGCCTAAGCCAATCTATTCACCGCCGCATCCGAAGATGTGGAACGAGAAAACCTGGCCGCGCGAGTTTCCCCTTTCCATGCACGAGATGTCTTTTCTCTTGCCCCACTTTCTAAAGGAAGGGCGCGGTCGATTAGATACTTACTTCACGCGCGTCTACAACCCGGTGTGGACCAATCCCGACGGCTTCTCCTGGATTGAAGCGCTCACCGACGAGAACATGATTGGCTGTCACGTTGCGCTGACACCAGTGTGGAGCGAAACGTCATACTTTGCGGATTACATTTTGCCGATGGGACTGGGCCCCGAACGCCACGACATTCATTCATACGAAACGCACGACTCGCAGTGGCTCGGCTTTCGTCAACCGGTGATGCGCGCCGCGCGGCAGCGCGATGGTCAGAACGTTAGCGATACGCGCGAGGTGAATCCGGGCGAAGTCTGGGAGGAAAATGAATTCTGGATGGAGTTGACCTGGCGCATCGATCACGACGGCTCGCTTGGCATCCGCCAATTCGTAGAATCAAAAAAGAAGCCGGGCCAGCGGCTTGGAGTTGATGAGTACTACGGTTGGATCTTTGAAAACTCAGTGCCCGGATTGCCTGAAAAAGCCGCGGCCGAGAGTTTGACGCCACTGGAGTTCATGCGCCGTTACGGATCGTTTGAGATAGCAAAGAAGATCGGCGCGATTTATGAGCAGGAAGTCCCGAGCGAGGAACTGGAAGACGTACGTGAAGATCAACTCGGTCGCGTGTTCACCCGGACAGCGAAACCAGCTTCAACCAATGTGGTTCCGATTCCGACTCCTGATGGCGACGAAGATGGCCGTCGCCTGGTGGGGGTGAGAGTCGACGGCGAAATCAAACGCGGATTCCCTACTCCGAGCGGCCGCCTGGAATTCTATTCAAAGACAATCGCCGAATGGGGCTGGCATGAATACGCAATCCCGACCTACATCAAGAGTCACGTTCATCCGGATAATCTCGAGCCTGATCAGACGATTCTGATCTCGACTTTCCGTCTGCCGATTCAGATTCACACGCGCAGCGCGAACGCCAAGTGGTTGAACGAGATTGCGCACACGAATCCGCTCTGGCTGCATACTTCACATGCCGAACGCCTCGGTGTGCGCACCGGCGATTTGGTGCGGGTGGAAACTGAGATTGGATATTTCGTCGTGCGCGCGTGGGTGACTGAAGGCATCAAACCCGGCATCGTTGCCTGCAGTCATCACATGGGCCGCTGGAAGGTGCACGAGAATGGACAGAAGCAATTGATGGCCACCGTCAAACTCACACACGAAGGCAGCGGGTGGGGACTGAGACGAGAATCGGGCGCGGGCCCTTATGAATCAAGTGACGCCGACACATTAAGGATTTGGTGGAACGATGTGGGCGTACATCAGAACCTGACTTTCCCGGTGCATCCCGATCCGATTTCCGGGATGCATTGCTGGCATCAGGCGGTTCGTGTGCGCCCGGCTGAAAGCACAGACAAATACGGCGACATCCATGTAGATACGGCGAAATCGCGCGCGGTGTTCGAGAAGTGGCTTGCCCAGACGCGCCCTGCCGATAAGTATTCGCCTGATGGCACGCGCCGGCCTTACTGGATGCTGCGGCCGTTGAAACCGGCAAGAGAGTTCTACAAGTTGCCGGAGACATAAGCCGAAAGGGGCTTTGCACAAAAACTCTTATTTCGTGTCTTTAATCCAGCTTAGTGTGATTTCGTGGATCGCTGCGAATCCTAAGCACACGATCCACGAAATTACTCGAAATCTCACGAAGCAACACGGACCAACGCCGATCTTAGATTGCTCTCAGTGGTCCGGGCCGGTGACTTTTTGTGCAAAGCCGCCGAGGCCCAGTTAACTTGTGACTGCAGTAAGTACTCACGGGCAACCTTCGCCCTCGCATTCTCTCCTAAGCTGCACTGAGTCATGGGAATTCTTCGACTGGTTCGGCATTATAGTTCCGCATCGCGTGCATCATCCGTAACGAAGCCACGTTCTTTCCGAAAAGGGAGCCTTATATGCGAAAGTCGAGATGCATTCTTCTCCTGCTGCCTCTCAGCCTTCTTTTCCATGCTGAGCGCTTAAGCGCCCAAACCAATGCGACTGTTCTGCAGCCGGGCACGCCAATCGAGCGCACGCTCGCGGCCGGACAGACTCACAGTTACAACGTCAGTCTCGAACAGGATCAACTTCTGCAACTGGTCGTCGATCAGAGAGGAATCGATGTCGTCGTTCGGGTATTTTCTCCAACGGGGCGAACCCTTGGCGAGTTTGATAGTCCCAATGGAACGAACGGCCCTGAGAATCTCACCGTCATCGCGGACGCCAACGGAATGTATCGCGTTGATATCGCGCCACTCGGCCAGAACGAAGACCTGCGAGCGGGCCGTTATGAAATCAGGATTCTCGAACTGCGAAAAGCGACCGAGGAGGAGTTGCAGGCCGGAAAAAACCAGGAAGCTCTCAAAGTGAGAGGCGCAGCGCTTCTGCTGCAGACATCACAAGCCTTTCAAGAACTGCGCCGCCCTCAGACGCGCGCGCGCTTCCAGATAAGGGCAGCGCAACTTCTGTGGGGTACCGACGAAAAGCGCGCGTCGAAATTGATTGAGCAGGCAATCGACAACGTCAAGGAATTCATTGCGAACATCGACCCTGATCAGGATTACTACGAGAGCTTTCAACTCGCAATGCAACTGAGACGCGAGCTGATTGACGTGCTTACCGACCATGATCCCGAGCTGGCGCTTAGCTTTCTGCGTTCAACCCGCACGTTATCGACGCCTGACGAAATGCGAAGCGTCGGTCTGGCCAATCAGGAGTTGGAACTCGAAGTCGCGCTGGTGGGCCAAATCGCGGCTACTGATCCGAAGCGAGCCTTTCAAATGGCTGAGGACACGCTCAAGCGTGGTTACCCCACGACTCTGGTCGACACCTTGAATCGCCTTCGCCCAAAGGAGCCCGAACTGGCGGCCAAACTGGCGCACGACATCGCCGCGAAACTGGCAAACGAGAAGTTACTCAGGCGTCCGGAGGCCGCATATCTGACAATGGGCTTTCTTCGCCTGGTAAGACCTGGAAGAAGAACTCAAATGGGCGATGGTGACGAGCCGCTGAAAACGAATCTAATTTCCGAGGATGAATATCGAGAGCTTCTGCAAAACGTCGTCTCTCAGGTGCTCGCTTATTCCCCGGCAGGGATCAATTTTTATTCTCCGGAAAGAAACACCGCGCAGAATCTTTTGAATACGCTCAGGGAGTTGGGCGTGGATCTGGAGCGCAAGATTCCCGGAAGCGTGGCGGCGATTGAGAAGAAATACAGCGAGATGACTAACCAAAGCCCCAAGCAAACTGCGGCACTGCAGCAATCTCAGACGGCGATTAATACCGGCACCGTGGACAGCGCGCTGGAAGCTGTGAGTCAGGCGCCGCGAGAGGTGCGCGATCAGCTCTATGCACAGATCGCGAACAAAGCGGCCGCCGGCGGCGATTTAACCCGCGCGCGGCAAATAATCGCGGAGCACATCACCAATCCAATGCAACGTCAGCAAGCGCTGAAGAGCTTGACCCACCAGGCAATCTTTGGCGCCATTGCCAGAGGAAAGATTGACGAAGCGTTGCGGATTTTGAGTAATTTTCGTCCGGCTCGTGAGCGGGTGCAGATACTCAGTCAAGTGGTGAATCAAATTGGTGCGGGTCAGAAGAAAGAGACCGCACTACTCTATCTGGAACAAGCGCGAAGCATCATTGATCCCTCGCCCCAGGCTGAAGACCAGGATCAAATGCGAGCGCTGCTTGAAATTGCCCGGGCCTTTTCCAAATACGATTCGAATCGCGCCTTCGAGATTGTCGAGCCGCTGGTGATTCAATTCAACGAGATTAGCGAATCAGCTGTAACCATGAACGGATTTGGCCAGAAGTATTATCAGGATGGCGAATTGATCATCACGAACGGCAACGTCGTGGCTGAGACCGGAAATCAACTGTCGACGGCCCTGGCGAGTTTGGCGGTCACGAATTTTGAACGGGCCAGGGCGGCGGCTGATCGCATTCATCAAGCCGACGTTCGAATTCAGGCGTATCTGGCTATTGCTCAGCAAACGATAGAAGGCGTCAAAACCCTCACCAGATAAGAGCGATTCATTCCCTGGGCGTTCAATGCGTGGACACATCCTTGCGGTGAACACAGTTTTGCGAGAAAATCTTCACCACAATTGTCGCCCAACAAGGATAAGCAATGTACTTTAAGCAGTTCTATCTCAATTGTCTCGCTCATGCTTCCTACCTGATCGGCTCAGAAGGCGAAGCGGCGGTTGTCGATCCGCAGCGCGACGTCGATCAATACCTTGAAGCAGCCGCGGCCGAAGGTCTGAAGATCAAGTACATCATTGAGACTCATCTGCACGCCGATTTTGTCAGCGGGCATCGCGAGCTGGCCGCGCGCACCGGCGCCGAAATCGTTTTTAGCCAGAAGGCCGGCGCGGAATTTCCTCATCGTGCGGTGAAGGACGGCGAGGAACTTGCTGTTGGCAGGATTACTTTACGCATTCTCGAAACTCCCGGCCACACGCCAGAGAGTATCTGCGTACTCCTGACTGACAACGAGTCTTCGGCTCAGCCGCAGAAAGTCCTGACCGGCGATACGCTGTTCATCGGCGACATCGGCCGGCCTGATCTGGCCGGAGCCAAGGGCTACACCAAGGAAATGATGGCCGGAATGATGTACGACAGCCTGCATGAAAAACTTTTGCGCCTCGACGATAACGTCGAAGTCTACCCGGCCCACGGCGCGGGCTCGATGTGCGGGAAAAACCTTTCCACCGAAACATCTTCGACGATCGGCGAACAGCGCAAGTTCAACTACGCTCTGCAACCGATGACAAAGGACGAGTTCGTCAGAATCATGACGACTGATTTGCCGGAAGCACCTGCTTACTTTTCCAAAGACGCTGAGATCAATCGGAGCGGGGCCGCGGCGCTAACGGGGTTACCCAAACCGGCCCGCTTGTCTCCGGCGGAAGTGTACGAACTCGGCGCGCAGGGCCAGGTCATTCTCGATGTTAGGCCGGCGGCGGAGTTTGGCGCGGGTCATATTCCCGGCGCACTCAACATCGGGCTCGGCGGTCAATTTGCGTCGTGGGCAGGCTCTCTGATTCCGTTGCCCGCGCCGATAGTAGTTGTCGCTGAATCAGACGAGCAGGTTGAAGAAGCGCAGATTCGCCTGGCGCGAGTCGGACTGGAAAACGTGAAAGGCTATCTCGCCGGCGGCATGTCTGCCTGGAAAGATGCAGGTCAACCGGTTGCGCAAGTGCCGCAGATCACTGTTGCGGAGCTGAAAGAATTGATCGAGACGCGACCGGATCTTCAGATTATCGATGTGCGCCGCCCCGCCGAATACGCCGGCGGCCATGCGCCGCGAGCCATCACCGCGCCGCTGGCACAGCTGCGCGAATCGCTGTCAAACTTGAATCTTAAACCGGACAGGCAAACGGCGATTATCTGCGCGGGAGGCTATCGCTCCAGCGCCGGCACCAGCATCCTGCAGCGGACGGGATTTTCAAATCTTCTGAACGTAACCGGTGGCACCAAAGCCTGGATCGACGCGGGCTACGAAGTCGAGATGCCGGCATGATCGCTGAGGTTCTCAGAGTTCAGTTTTCAAAGATGCGAAAAGCGATCCGCAACAGCTGGTTTCCAGGTTGAGAGCTTGCTCACCATGCGCACGATCCACGAAACAACACGAACCGGAACCAGTTTTGTTAGTGATGTTTCGTGTGTTTTCGTGGATCGCGTAAATCCCACGTTTCTACTTTCGAGACTACTACCGCTAAATCCCTGCGGTTAATTACTAACCGAGGTCCTGGACAACGACATGAAATCAACCGCTCTACACCGCCGCAGCTTCTTATCTTCCGCCGGTAAGGGCCTCGGTCTGGCCGCGCTTTCATCGGGAACCATTAATTCCCTCCTCCGTAACATTCAGGCGGCTGCAAAGAACGTCGCCCACCTGACGCCGGAACAGGCGGCGATGGACGAAGATTTCTGGTTCGAGATCCAGCAGGCTTTCACTGTCACCCGCGGCATCATCAATTTGAACAATGGCGGCGTTTGTCCCAGTCCGCGGATTGTTACCGAGGCGCTGGTGCGCTACATCTGGCAGCAGGAGGACGCGACCGCCTATACGATGTGGCAGATTCTCGAGCCGCAGTCTGAAACGATTCGCACTGGGCTGGGGGAACTGTTTGGCTGCGATCGTGAAGAGATAGCGATCACGCGCGGCGCGTCGGAAGGGCTGGAAACGCTTCTGCTCGGCCTGGATCTGAAATCCGGCGATGAAGTCCTGACGACCACGCAGGATTACGGCCGCATGCTAACGACGATTCGCCAGCGCGAGCAACGCGAAGGCATCAAGCTCAACCTGATCAAGATTCCCATTCCGCCAAAGAACATCAACGAGATCACGGCTGCTTTTGAACGGGCGATTACGCCGCGGACGCGCCTGATTCAGATCGCTCATCAAATCAACCTCACCGGACAAATCACGCCAGTCAAAGCTGTCTGTCAAATGGCGCGGCGTCACGGCGTAGAAACGATTATCGACGGGGCGCATTCATTCGCGCAGTTCTATTTCAAACAACCTGACCTGGATTGTGATTACTTCGGAACCTCGCTGCACAAATGGTTGTACGCGCCAAAAGGCACTGGAATGCTCTTTGTTAAGCGCGACAAGATAGCTAAAGTCTGGCCGCTCTTCCCGGCTGAAGAGAAGCAAAGGTCGGACATTCGCAAGTTTGAAGAGATCGGCACGCACTCCGCCGCGCCGAAACTGGCCATCGGTGAAGCGATGCTGTTTCACAACGGCATCGGTGGCAGGCGAAAGGAGGCACGGCTGCGCTATCTCTCGCGATACTGGATGGATCAACTCAAAGACATTCCCAAAGTTCGCTTCAATACTTCTTTCGATCCGGCGCAGATGTGCGCCATCGCCAACGTACAAATCGAAGGCCTGGATCAGCCAAAGATTGGGAGTTATCTGTTCAGCAAGCATCGCATCTTCACAACGCCGATCATCCATGAAGAATTTCAGGGCCTGCGGGTCACGCCCAATGTGTACACCACCCTGTCGGAGCTGGACCGCTTCTGTGAAGTAATGTCGACGATTGCGCGTAAGGGTCTGCCTGCGGTCTAGCCTAACCTCGGGGCTTTGTTTACGACCGAAATCACCCCCGCAAAAAAAGGTTCTTGACGAGCCTTTACCGCGCCCTCCATAATCGTTTGGCGAAGCCACATTGACGCCGCTTCGATATTTCAGCCCCGCCCCCTCCAGTTTTAACCGACCCAGGATCGGAGGAAATACCCTTAGTGACTGAAGAATTAGAGAACAGCTTACGGCAAACGATCGAGACCTATCTCGATACGCGCCTGAGCGCGATTGACGAACAACTTTCACGTTTGCAGAGCGAATTCAACGAAGCGTTCGCGCGGCTGCGGGAAGTTTCAGCGAGCGAATCACTGGATACGACGCCGGTTTCCGAGGCTATCGCGGCCCATCTGCAAGCAGCCCGCGAACAGAAATTGAGTGGTGTGACAGCTGCGCCATCGGTTCAAGGCGCATCGCACGTCGCTGCGATCAAGCACTCAGTCACAGAGATTGAGAAACAAGAGTCACACGCCGACGTGTTGCGAGCGTTGTTGACGAGCGCCCTCCAATTCGCCGATCGCGTGGCGATCTTTGTGATCAAGAATGAACAAGCGATCGGCTGGCAGCTCTGCGCAGCCAGCGACGCCGCCAGGATCGAGTCGATCCGCGATGTTGTCCTACCGCTGAATACTGAAACGCTCATCAGTCACGCCGCACGGTCGCAATCGGTCTGGACAGGTGAGCCTGGATCGAATGCGGAAGACCAGCGCCTGATAGACCAGCTTGGGGGTGAAGCGAAAAGCCTGGCGGCTGTTCCGCTAATCGTCCGGGGAAAGGTTGTGGCCGTTCTCTATGCTGATGCGGCCTCAAACGATGCGGCTGCGATCAATGTGGACGCAATTGAGTTGCTCGCTCGAGTGGCAGCCATGGCCATTAATTTGGTCTCCGTGGCGACGACGCCAACACAAGTCAGCGAGCCCTCGACCGCGATGGTTCAACCGGCAACTCCGGCGCCGTCCGCTCAACCCAGCCAGACGGAAGAAGTTTCGGAAACTGAAGCGCTCTACCAACCGCAGGTTGAACCGGCTGCGCCGGTCGTTGCTGCGCCGCCGGTGACAGACGAAACTGTCACTCCAGAGGTTGCCGAAGAAGATTCCTCGGAACCAGTCGCTGAGGAAGTTGTGTCCGCATCCGAAGCTCAAGTTGCTTCCGCTCCGGAAGCGGAGTCAGAACCTGAACCCACTCCTCCGGCTGGCCCGATCGAATCTGAGCCGCCGAGCGCGCCGGCCGCGCCTGTCACGCCGAGTTTCACCGCGAACTACGCGACGCCGTTGGGAACTGCGCGTCGTTATGGCGTGACGGAACCGGATTTGCCGATCGACGTCGGCGAAGAAGAGCGGCGACTGCACAACGACGCCCGGCGCTTTGCTCGCCTGCTGGTCTCAGAAATCAAACTCTACAACGAACAGAAGGTGAAGGATGGTCGGAGCGAGAGCAATCTCTACGACCGCCTGCGTGAGGATATCGACCGTTCACGCCAGATGTACGACAAGCGCGTCGCGCCGCCGGTGGCCGCGCGCCATGACTATTTTCATCAGGAGTTGGTGAACACTCTGGCCGAAGGCGACACTTCAAAATTGGGCGCGAGCTATCCCGGCGCCAGCGTCGCCGTAAGCTGAAGCGCCGGGCGGTGCAAGATTAAATGTAATTAAGGGCACGGTCCGCCGTGCCCTTTTCATTTGAGTTCAGCCGGCCGGATGGTTGCGAGTCTGACGCGTTTGATCATAAAGTCAGTTCATTCAAAAAAGAGGAGCGCGCATTTTCTTTCGCTCGTCGAAGGAAGGCCCACAATGAACCGATCTCTGTCCGACCAGTCCATCAAGCCCATCGCTGAGAGCCTGCGGACCGCTAATCTTGCAGCGACGGAAACCTATCCGGGCGAGACCGGCCGGCGCCAACCCGTGCACACAGTTTATGGTGGCGCGCATCTCTTCAAATCTGATTCCGCGCTGCGACTGGGCAAAGTCGCCGAGCGAGCGCTCGCGGAGCACGCACCCGACTTCGTAATCTTTGCCCGCGCGCTCGGTTTGCCGCGCGCTGATGAACTGCCCGATGTACTTGGTTACGCCACCGGCTTGAAACAGCGACTCTCAACTGAGGCGGACTCAGTGCGCGAAGACAATCCGGCCGCCTGGCTGGCGCACATGATCTACACGCGAGTGCAGGAAAAACTCGGCCGCGAGCCGGTAGAAGATTTTCGAATCGATTTTGAAGACGGATACGGAAACCGGCCCGATGCGGAAGAGGACGGCCACGCGGAATCGGCCGCCATCGAAGTCGCTAACGGCATCAGTGCCGGAACGCTGCCCCCGTTCATCGGTATTCGCATCAAGCCCTTCAATGAAGAGCTGCGCGTGCGCAGCATGCGGACGCTGGATATCTTTGTCTCCAGCGTCCTCGAGCACGCCGGTGAAAAACTCCCGGACAATTTCGTGGTTACGCTGCCAAAAATTACCAGCGCCGAACAGGTCGCAGCGCTGGCGGACATTTTTGATTTGCTCGAGGAGAAAACCGGACTGGCCGCGGGTGCTTTGAAGATGGAGATGATGATCGAAACGACCCAGTCGATCATCAACCACGAAGGGCGCATCAACCTGCCGCTGCTTTTGCAGGCCGCGCGAGGCCGGTGCATTGCCGCGCACTTCGGGACTTACGACTACACGGCGAGTTGCAGCATCACCGCTGCGCACCAGCACATGATGCATCCGGCGTGCGACTTTGCGAAGCACATGATGCAGGTTTCATTTGCGGGAACCGGAATCTGGTTGTCGGATGGCGCCACCAACATCATGCCCGTCGCGCCGCACCGCGTGGTCGAGGGCGCGGCGCTTACGCAAGATCAGATCGATGAGAACCGCGTCGTTGTCCATCGCGCCTGGAAACTGCATTACGATCATATCCAGCATTCGCTCACCGGCGGCTTCTACCAGGGCTGGGACTTGCATCCGGCCCAACTGCCGACGCGTTATGCGGCGGTGTATGCCTTCTTTCTCGAGAGTCTGGATGCAGCTTCTGAGCGCCTGCGCAACTTTGTTGAGAAGGCCGCAAAGGCGACGCTGGTTGGCGACGTATTCGACGACGCTGCCACGGGACAGGGCCTGCTCAACTATTTTCTGCGAGCGTTGAACTGCGGCGCGCTGACTGAAGAGGAAGCTTTGCGTTTGTCGGGTTTGACGCTGGATGAGTTGCGCTCGGGATCGTTTGTGAAGATCCTAAACAACCGACAAAATCTCTAGACCGGGGAAGGACCACCGATGAAACTCTTGAAGCAACTTATTTCACTAGCTCTCGTTTCTGCTTTCCTGATTATTGTTTCGCCGGCCCAGCGAAAGGCTCCGGAGCGCCCAAAGGCTTCGGATCCGGGTGAGCTGCCAAAACAGATCCGCCGTTTCTCACCAACCCTGCTTACGGCTAATACCTCTCGTCTGCCGGCAAAAGACCGGCTGGCGCTGCGAAAGATCATTGCTGCGGCCAGGCTGCTCGATCCTCTTTTTCTGCGGCAGGTCTGGTCGGGCAACGATGACCTGAAGAGAAAACTAGCGCTGGATAAGAGCGTGAATGGCCGGATGCTGCTTCACTATTTTCAAATCAACAATGGCCCCTGGTCACGGCTGGACGAGAATAAGCCTTTTATCGATGATGTGCCGGCGAAACCAGCACACGCGAATTACTACCCTGACAACATCACGAAGGAAGAATTCAATTCGTGGCTCGCAACGCTGTCACCTGACGAGAAAGAAAAGGCCACTGGGTACTTTTATGCGATCCGTCGCGATCCAGCCGGCAAACTCAAAACCGTTCCTTACAGCGAAGAGTATCGCGAATTTCTCGATCCGGCTGCGAAGCTTCTACGCGAAGCGGCCGCGCTTACTTCCAACCAAACGCTGAAAAACTTTCTGACCAAGCGAGCTGCGGCGTTTGCCTCAAACGACTATTACGACAGCGACGTGGCCTGGATGGATCTGGACGCGCCTATCGACGTAACGATCGGTCCGTACGAAACCTATGAAGACGAGTTGTTCGGCTACAAGGCTGCGTTCGAAGCCTACGTTACGCTGCGTGACGAAGCTGAATCGGCCAAGCTCACGAAATTCAGCCAGTACCTGCAGGAACTGGAGAATAATTTGCCGATGGATCCTCAGTATCGCAATCCGAAACTCGGCGCGGCCTCGCCGATTCGCGTAGTTAACGAAGTCTTCAGCTCGGGTGAAGGCAATAGCGGTGTGCAGACGGCCGCCTTCAACCTGCCGAATGACGAACGCGTGGTGAAGGAAAAAGGATCAAAGCGGATCATGTTAAAGAACGTGCAGGATGCCAAGTTCAACAAGACGCTGATTCCGATTTCGCGTGTGGTGCTGACGGCCGCGCAGCAGCGCAACCTGGCCTTTGACGCTTTCTTTACACACATCCTGATGCACGAGCTGATGCACGGCCTCGGTCCCCACAACATCACAGTCGGCGGCCAGCCAACGACAGTGCGTCTGCAACTAAAGGACAAATACTCGTCGATTGAAGAAGCGAAGGCAGACGTGACCGGCCTGTGGGCGCTGCAATACTTAATCGACAAGGGCGTGATCGAGAAGAGCATGCAGCGCACGCTCTACACCACTTATCTGGCCAGCATGTTTCGATCTGTCCGTTTCGGAATCACCGAGTCGCACGGGCGCGGTGTGGCGATGCAATTCAATTATTTCACGGACGAAGGCGCGATCAAGTTCGACGAGCGGACCGGCAAGTTCAGCGTGGACGAGTCGAAGATCCGGGATGCGGTGCGCAAGCTGACGACCGAGCTGCTGACCATCGAAGCCGAAGGGTCATACGATAAAGCGAAAGCGATTCTGGATAAGTATGCCGTGATTCGACCGGCGATGAAGGGTGCGCTGGATCGACTGAAGAGTGTGCCGGTCGATATCGAACCGATCTTTCCGCTGGCGAGATAATTTGGAGTGCGGTAACTTGTTACCGCTTTTAAAGGCCGCAACTTGTCGCGACCGGATGGGTGCAATTGCTGGCAGGCGGCGACAAGTCGCCGCCTTTTCAAAGCGCTGACAAGTCAGCGCACTCCAAATTAGAACAACACGCCCTGCTGATCTTCATCATCCGGTTCGACTGACTCACTCAAGCGCGGGTAAGTCTCAATCAACCTGGCCGGTCCGGGCACGCGCTGTTCTTCCAGCAGCGCCAGCACTTCGAACGCATTTACCAGGCTCTGTCCGCGCGCGTGATTGTTGGTAATCACAAAAGTTTGCTTGGCTTTCCCAGCCACTTCCCTGATGCGCTCGACCCATGGCTCCAACTCATCACGCGAATACAGATAGTCATAACGCTCGAGCACACTCGCTTCTTCACGAAACCAGTTCTGATAGTTCCGGCCGTGCAGGCGAACATAGCCGACGGCAGAAGTCACTTCGGCCGAGGGCTTGATCGAGTTCGCGAATAGCGGTTGATCGATGTCGCATAAACCCACGTTGAGGTCTTCGAGCGTTTGCAAAATTCGGGGGCTATTCCAGGATTCATGTCTGAGTTCCACAACCAGCGGGTAAACTTTGAATCGTTCGACGAGTTGGTTCAGATAACTCCGCTCTTCGCGATCGTTTTTGAATGACCAGGGGAATTGAATCAGAACCGCTCCCAGCTTGCCGGCCTCAGCTAATGGATCCAGTCCTTCGCGAAAGACTTTCTCATCTTCTTTCGTTGCTTGACCGCGCGTATGGGTAAAGACTTTGTGAAGCTTGGCGGTGAAGATGAAGTTCGGATTATGTTCGATTCGCTGGAGCCAGGACCGCGCGGTCGCCGGCGCGGGCGGATGATAGAAGCTGCTGTTGATTTCCGCGGTGTTGAAATATTTCGCGACCATCGCCAGGGTATCGAACTTTGTGCCGAAGCCTTCGGGATAGACGCGGCCACGCCAATCGGCATACGACCAGCCCGCGGGACCGATATGAATGTTGCGGAGAGCACACACGCTAGCGACTTGTCAGAACCGCCTGCCGACCGGGGTCCCCGACCGGGCAGCCCGGTTGGGGTGGTGGTTGCGGGCGGTTGATCGTTGAGAGACTTGGTTCATTTCGAGGTTAACCACCCGCTACCGCAGGTGGTTCTGACAACTCTGCGCAGCCAGCCTCAAACCGCGCTCACGGCGGCAGTTTGCGACGCCAGCAAGGCGTTACGAAGCTGAGCCGCAACCACGTCGAGTTCCAACTTAGAACCCGCCAGCTTCCCATCCCGGTCCGCAAACTTCGCCGCCGAGGCCAACTCAGAGGAATCCAAACGCCAACTCCCCGTTGCATCCCCTTCCAACTCGTTAAGCCGATCCATGAGCGCACTGAAATCGCGCCGCTTAATACTGGGTCGCACAATCGTTTCGGCCCAGGAGTAATACGGATAGTCGAGGCGATAAGCCCAGCCGCCCTCAAGCGGTGTCGCGATTAAGAAGACTTCCCCGTGCGCGTTATGTGAGATGGCCGTAAAGGGCGCTGAATGTCGCGTGGGTTTGAAGCCCCTGGTACTAAAGATCTCCGGCGCCAGGGTGACCAGTGAAAACTTCGCTTCTTCATCTTCTGAAACGCGCGAAGAGCCTTTGGCAAAACTCTCCAGCGCGGTCGAGATCCGGTTCCACGGGTCACACCAAAGCGATTCGTAATCGTTCGTGTGCGTGAGGACACGTTCGACATAAGGCAGCACGAGTTCGTAAGCGCGTGCGTCATCGTCAACCGGTCCGCCCGCGAGCTGTTTTGCCAGCGGCGAGCCGGAATCTTCATCAATAGCTGATTCCGATCCCTGTATGACAATGCTGGCGCGCACGGCTTCCTTCGTGCTCAGCTCAGAAAAGTCTCCGGCTTCCGCCGCGGCGATCAGCTTCTCACGCAGTTCGAGCGCACGCACGCCCGTCAGAACTGTCCAAACCGATAGCACACCATCAGTATCAAAGTGATTGTTCGTTACCAGGTCGATCCCGCGGGTTAACTCTTCCCGGTCTGGTGCCGCCACCAGATTCAGTGCGATCTCAGTCGACGTGTCGGCCTTTACCGACGCGGGCGTCCGATTGCCCTTCCAGTGTGAGAAGTGCACCGCGTTGTCGACCGTGCCGTCGATCGAGAGCTTTGGCACGTCGGCTATCGCGTCGGTGTAGTACTCAAATCTCATTCGCGGGCCTCTTATCTGAAGTTACTTATTAGAATCACGTCGCTGGTAACGGTGCCCCGTGAAAGGGCCATCGACTTCCCGTCAGGCGATAAGTCACGAGCAAGCAAGCCGTCGGGTTTGAAATCGGTCAACTGCTTCATAGGTCCACCATCGAGCGGCTGACTCCACAAGTTAGGAGTGCCCGTGCGTTGATCATAGACGATTATTGATTTTCCGTCGGGTGACCAGGTGGGATAACCTGATGACGTCGGAGGCATCTCGAATGTGTGTGTCGGCTCTCCTCCCGTGATAGGCAGGATGATTAGCCGATCCGGTGAATTCGGTTTCTCGTCCCGGTACCAACAGACGAAAGACTTTCCGTCGCGCGAAATTGAACCCTGGGTGATGAACAAGTTACTAATTTGAACGGCTTCGCCGCCGTCAATTGACGCCCGCCATAGAGTCTGTCGCGTTGTTCGCCACGAACTGAAAATGATCGTGCTCCCGTCACGCGTGATGTCCAGAAGATAGTCTTCCTGGTTGGTGATCTGCTTCAAATTGCCGCCGTCAATGTCCATGCGCCAGATACTGGGAAGGGCGCCGCGATCAGAATTGAAGACTATGTAGCGGCCATCGGGTGAAACCCTGGGGGAGTCATCCTGTTTCGGATCTGAGGTCAATTGTTTCTGGCTGGTCCCATCGGCGTTCATTATCCAGAGGTCGAGGTTGCCACTGGCCAAAGACGTGTAAACGATCCGGTTATCGGGCGTCCATGCCAGGCCGCGAAAGCCTTCGAGCTGTCCTGAGGTAATCTGCTTACCATGGATCAGGTCATTAGCGGGTGTAATCCAAACGTTGGAGGTTGCGTTAAATTGCACCGTCACCAGAGCCTTCGAGTCCGCACTCAGACTGGTGCCGCCATAATCGTTTAGGTCGTGAGTGATTGTGTGAGCTTCTCCGCTGGGATAAGAAATCATCCAGATTTGACTATTCGCCGTGCCCTGCTCAGCGGCATTAACCAACAAACCGCTGCCATCCGACAACCATGACACGCGACCGACATCAGAGAACTTCTTTGTATTGACCTCTTTCTGCTCGCCGGTCGCGACATCGACGTAACCGACGGTGAGGTGAAAACCGCCCGCATAACTTCCGACGGGGCTGGCAATAACTTTGCCGTCTGGCGACCAACTGGGACCGCTGGAGGGAAAGAATGTGTCTCCCTTGCGCGCTGTTAGCTTGCGCTCGTTGGAGCCGTCCACGTTGGCGATAATCAACTGGTCCTCGCCGGTGGCGGCGTTGTCGTTTCGGATAAAGGCGATGCGTTTTCCGTCGGGAGAGAAAGTGATGGGGCCGGCAATGTTGCTGAGGATCTTTCTCGGCACGCCACCCAACGCGGGCACCTGGAACAAGGCGCCATAAGGATTGTCTTTATCCTCGGCCTGGTAATAGATGTAATTACCATCCGGTGAGAAGGTTTGCCTGCCAATGTTAATCTCAGCTGCCGGTACGATCTGCACGTTGCTGTTGGTTGCCACCTGCCGAAGCCAGAGACTTCGCTGCCCGCCCTCTCTTACAACGTAGACAACCGTCTTGCCATCAGGCGAAATTGCGGCATTCTCAGTCTTGCCGTTAACGGTGAGCCGGGTAATCTTCATGTTCGCTAAGGTGGCCGTCCTGCTCGCCGCCGCCGGTGGCCGATTAGCGTAGTACCGGTAGACGCCGAGCGCGGCAAACACAACTACCGTGAGGGCCAGCCCGATAACGACGACACAAATAAGCACAACTGCGATTAATCTGTGCTGCTTGATCTCACGGACGATGTATTCCGCACTCGAAGTTGGGTGCGCCGCGACGACTTCGGCGGTTGAAGGATTCGGCGCACCGGTCGCCGCAGGGGCGATGGTCGATGATGAGACAGGGATAGCTTCGCTGCTTCTTGACGCCGGTGGTGTCGAGCGCTCCAAACTTGCGGAAAGATCAACCTCCCGCTTGAGCTCCTTGAGATCAACCAGCAAGTCGTGAATTGTTTGATAACGCTCATCGCGATCCTTCCGCAGGGCTTTCTTCACGACGACATCGAACTCGGCCGGAATGCTGTAGTTAAGGCGGGCAATCGCCTCTGGCTGAGTATGTGCGATCCGATCGATAGTTTCGGTAATCGTCGCGCCGGAAAACGGCAAGCGGCCGGTAGCCATCTCGTACAGCACCACGCCAAAAGAAAAAATGTCCGTCCGGTGATCGACTTCGCGTCCCATCGCCTGCTCAGGCGACATGTAGTTCACGGTGCCCATGACAATGCCGGGACTGGTTTTAACCCGCGTCGCTATTTCGCTGTCGGATGTTCGATCAGTCGATCCGATTGGTAGCGACAACTTGGCCAATCCAAAGTCGAGCACCTTCACCCGGCCACGTGAGGTAATCATTATGTTTGAGGACTTGATGTCGCGATGGGTAATGCCTTTTGCGTGAGCTTCGTCGAGTGCGTCGGCGATTTGAATTGCGACCTCGAGAATCTCTCCGACGGCCAAGGCCCGGCCGGCGATCTTCCGATCGAGCGGTTCGCCCTCGACATACTCCATGGCGATGAAGTGCGTGCCATCGGCCTCGCCAATTTCGTAGATGTGCGCGGCATTTGGGTGGGACATTGACGAAGCGGCGCGCGCTTCCTGCAAAAAGCGATGCAGACGCTGCTGATCACGGGCCACCTCAGCCGTCAGAAGTTTTAAGGCAATCGCGCGATCCAATTGTGTGTCGCGAGCCAGATACACCTCACCCATTCCGCCTTCGCCAATTTGCGATCGGATCTCGTAACGGCCCAGACGTGTACCGGCAGCAATCGTCACAAGTGTCCTGTTAAATAGCCTGCGCCGATGATTCTATCCGAGTTGATAGAGGTGGGGCTAGAGCTTAGGGGTGATCACAGTGGAAGCCGAAAAACCGCGGATTGCTACGCCGTCGCACACTCGCGCTCGGAAAGCAATTTATGAACGGTCTCGATTAGCGCCTCGACGTCGGGCTTGGGAATGTAAGCGTCGGCGCCCGCCGCCAGGGCCTCCTGCCGCTGAATCTCGTAGGCATCGCCGCTATAGAAAATACAAGGCACCCCGGGAGTGAGTTGATTGAGCACCCGGCACAGATCCATTCCTGAGCCATCCGGCAAACGTTTGTCCAGCACGTAGAGATCGAAGTCGTGCGTCTTCGCAATTTGAATGGCCTCATCCATCGTCTGAGCCGTATGAACTTCATAGTCCGATTCAGACAGCACCAGCTTAAACATCTCGGAACTGTCTTCATGATCGTCGACGTAAAGAATGCGACATTTGATTTCGGACATCGGGAACCTCCTTGTCGTGCAACTTTGGCTACTAATGTTCCTACGAAGAAACTGCCTGAACGACAGATTAGGAGAAGGCGGATTATAGTCCAGTTGACGTCGCCAATCCAGATCGGTTCAGTTTGAAATCTTAGATTGCGTCGGGTTACCTGATACTGGGAACGCGGGCGCCCTCGCCCGCACTGAGCGCGAAGCACGGCCGCGTCTTCCGTCAACGTTATTCAATGTTTGGAATATTTGGGAGTGCCTGCCAACCGCTTTGCGGGCGAGGGCGCCCGCGTTCCCAGTATCAAGTAGCCCGAGTTTCAAACTGAACCAGCTCCGAAGGTGCGGCACAAAGTATGGCGCTCCTTCGGAGCTTCGGTTTGAGTAAAGATCTCGGGGCTATACACATTCGGCTCCTAACGGAGCCGGGCTTGGCTACATCTTTTTCATTTCCGGTTTCGCGTCTGTCTTCGCGGCCGGTTTGGCTACCGGAGTTCCCACGTGCAGCAGGGCAACCCACTTACCACCGCGGTTTGCCCAGATGGAGGTGTGCCGGTCAGTGTCCCACTTCGGGTCCTTGGGCTTCACCAGATAAGTTACCAGCGCTGCGTCGTTATCCAGTTTGGCGGACTTCCACTCACTCAGTTCAAATTGCGAAGCGTCCATCTCAGCGACGCTCTTGACTGATCCGGCCTTGTCAAAGACACCTGTCGCTTCCAGCTCGACAAACGCCGAGTCCAGCAAAGCCGCAAAGCCATCGTAGTTTTTGCTCTTGAACAAATCCCAGACGATCTTCTCGTTGGCAATCGGATCCGCACCGGTTTCGGCCGGCTTGGCAGCCGGACTGGCGGCGCTCTTTTCCGGTTTGTTCGCGGCCGGCGGCATTGGCGGCATCGGCTTTATCAGCGTTTGCTGATAGTAGAACCCTTGCCATTTGCCATCGCGGTTGACCCACGCGGCCGCCGATCGATAAGGACCTGGGGGAACGTCCGTGCCTTTGTAAGCTCCTTTGAGGGTCGTCTGATAAGTAATAATCACAGCGTCATTGTCGATCGGAATCATCTTCCAATCAGTGAAAGTGGCGTCGGTGAGATTGAAATCCTTCACATCGGCGACAATACCGGGCTTGTCAAAGACTCCCTCGTCGGTGACCTCGATGTAATCGCTGGCCAAACTATTCCCAAACGCGTCATAGTCTTTTTTCTTGAGCGTGTCCCAGACTGCTTTCTCTTTCGCGATCATCTCGGATTCAGACGGGGCCGCCGCCTTCGTCATCGACATGTTCGCATTTGAATTTGTACCGGTGGTGGTTGGCTGATTGGTGCACGAGGCAGCAAAGATCAGCAAAGAGAGAAACGAGACGAGCGCGAAAATCTTCTTCATGACTGCGGACTCCTTCAGACGGGGTTTTGATAAAGCGTGAGACAGCTTCTATGCCAAAACGGGAGGGTAGTCAAGCATGAGAAGCGACGACCCACGGGCCAGAGACCCGAAATGTTAAGGCCTGGGGGAACGCCGCGGGTTAGAGAGCTGAATGATCTTGAGCGCTGAAGGCGCGAATTTGATCGCGAGGGGTGGGTGAACGCGGTGTTTAATCAGTCAAATGGAATGCAATGCTGGCCTCTTCAGGCGGCAGAATCGGGTGAACGGTTTTTCCGTACCCGGCAACGATCTTGTTAACGTAGTTTTGTGTTTCGGGATAAGGCGGCACGCCCCAGTATTTATCGACTGCGCCCTCGCCGGCGTTATATCCGGCAAGCGCCAGCTTTACGTCGCCGTTGAATCTCTTCAGCAGCCAGGCCAAGTATTTTGTTCCCGCTTCCACGTTGCACGTCTGGTTCGCGGGATCAGCGCAATTAAATCTTTTCGCAGTCGCCGGCATTAGCTGCATCAGGCCACGAGCGCCTGCAGGCGAAAGCGCTTTCGCCTGCAGGCGCTCGTGGCCTGA
>Ga0207646_10000326_pt1 | contig 64563 bp, 62 predicted proteins | sample KBSK5502metaG_FD_184343 | JGI IMG/M metagenome (GOLD analysis project Ga0207646, IMG submission 184343) | Corn, switchgrass and miscanthus rhizosphere microbial communities from Kellogg Biological Station, Michigan, USA - KBS K5-50-2 metaG... | ecosystem: Host-associated > Plants > Roots >... | reverse complement strand
CGATCCTGGTCGCCTTTAAGCGACCCGACCTAATCCAGCGGCGCACAGTTTCGGGGTTGCGTTTGGTGCGGCGGGCCGCCTCTGGCACAGTGAGCATTGTCGCCCTATACTACAACAACCTAAAACGAGCAATACAGCAACGCCGACGATAGACCGTACTATTTGGTGATACTCAGCGGCACCAAGCGAATTCGAGCCGCTCTTTCTGAACGGGGCTCAGCGATCTGTTAACCGCAAGGTTCAGGGTTCGAATCCCTGGTCCGGAGCCAACTTCGTGTACGAGTTCGTTTGACAGGTCTCAAAAGGCCTTCGGCTGATGCGTTACACAACTTCGGCTGATGTGTCACATCTACTTCGGCTGATTTGTCACGCTCCCGGCCATGAGGGAGATGAGCGTGTCTGAGCAAAGGTACAAAGCGGTCTTGGCGGTCATTGCGGATGGTCGGACAGTGAGCGAGGTCGCAAGCGACTGGGGCGTCTGTCGACGGACGCTGCACCGTTGGCTGGCGCTATACGAGGCTGAAGGCTTTGAGGGTTTGAGCGACGGTTCACATCGCCCGGCGCACTGCCCTCATCAGATGCCGGCGGCCATCGAAGCGATGGTGCTCGAGATGCGCCGTTCACATCCTTACTGGGGAGCCCACCGAATCGCCTACGAGCTGGAAAAGAAAGGGGTTGAGCCGGCGCCGTCGGAGTCGGCAGCCTATCGCTGCATGGTCCGGGCAGCGGTCATCGACCCCATCAATCACCACCGGCGCCGGGAGGCCTGGAAACGATGGGAGCGAGCTGCGCCAATGGAGCTCTGGCAGCTGGACGTCGTGCACGGCTTCCTGCTGGCTGACGGGACTAGCGCCAAGGCCTTGACCGGCATCGACGACCACTCCAGGTTCTGCGTCTCGGCCAGGCTCATGGCCAGGGAGCGGACGCAAGCGGTCTGCGACGGCTTCAGTTCGGCCCTGCGGACCTACGGTCTGCCGGCCCAGGTCTTGACCGACAACGGCAAGGTCTTCACCGGGCGTTTTGCCCAGCCGCCGGTCGAGGTCCTCTTCGATCGTATCTGCCGCGAGAACGGCATCGACCACATCCTCACCCATCCGCGGTCGCCGACCACGACGGGCAAGATCGAGCGCTTCCACCGCACCCTCAGAGACGACTTCAACACCCGGCAGGTGTTCCGCAACCTCAAGATGGCACAGGAGGCACTAGATGAGTGGGTGACCTACTACAACGCGCAGCGTCCGCACCAGTCGCTGGGCGACCTGACGCCGGAGAGCCGATTCCGGGGTGCCGAGGTCGAAGTCCGGCATCAGCTGAGACATCCCGAGCGCAATGGCGAGCAGTGGGTCACCAGGACAGTCGCCAGCAACGGAATCGTCAGTGTCGGTTACCAGCAGGTCTCGGTCGGCAAGCACTTTGGGGGCAGCGCCTGCAACGTGCTGGTGACCGACGGCCTCCTTCAGTTCTGGGTCGGCGACCAACTACTCAAGACGGTCGCTCGAACGAGCAATGGTGCAATCCGCAGGAAACACGCCCAAGGCACTGCGCCAAGGCAGCGATGAATTCATAGGGAGTGAGACACATCAACCGAAGTAGATCCACGACAGATCAACCGAAGGTCGACACCCGGAGCCCATCTGATGTCTCACGACATCGTGGAGCCTGTCTCAGGACATCGTAGAGTCGGCCGCTGCTGCATGGGCTGGCAATTCAGGTTCGCATCGAGGGTCAACTCGCGAAGGAGGGCGAACCAACCCGTCTTACGTCGGATGCCTTGGGTCTATAGCGCGCTGACCGTTATCGGCACGCTCCTGGCACCGAGCGTGGTGTTCGCGGTGTCCGTGACGGTGACGGTCTGGTTGCCCACCGTGACCAGGGTGACGGAGAAGGTGTGGGCGCCCGCATCCCCGCCGGTGAAGGTGTAGTCGGCGGGCAGGTCGCCCAGGGTCTGGGCGAGCAGGTCGGTGGAGGTGAAGTGGACCGTGCCGCGGTAGCCGGTGGCGACATTACCGAACTGGTCACGCAGGGTCACGCTGACGTTGAAGGCCTGGGTCGCCTTCGCCTCCGACGGGGTGTTGAGGATGAGCGTGGCGGCAGGGGCAGCCGTCACGCCCACGGTCACAGTCACAGCCAGGGTCGGGTCGGCGACGTCCACGGCGCGCACCGTCTGGCTGCCCGCCGTCTTCAGGGTCACCGAGAACTGGTGCACGCCGGCATCTGCGTTGGTAAAGGTGTAGTTCGCGGGCAGCACGGCCTGGCTGTCGCTGCTGCTGAAGCTGACGGTTCCCTGGTAGCCCGGGACCGGATTGCCCTGAGTGTTGGCGGCGGTGACGGTCACGGTGAAGGACTGCCCGGCGGTCGCGCTCGTCGGAGCCGACGCGCTGAGCTTCTGGACGATCGGCGCGCCGTTCAGGAAGGCGTTCAAAATGTTCGCCGTCGTCTGCTGAATTCGCGGGTCGGCGAGCGTGTAGTTGAAGTTATCCAGGCCCCAGTTCCAGGAGATCGTGCCCGCCGCGAAGACCCACGCCCCACTCGGAGCCTGGTAGATCGACGAGTTGGCATAGTCGGCCACCCCGCCGCTGCTCGTATACGGCGAGTGGGAGAGGAGCGTGTAGGTCGTGTTCGGCGGCATCGGATAATTCGACATCAGGCGATCCATCTCGTAGCCGACGATGCCTGGGACCGAGGCGCCATCACTGAACCCCGTGCCCGCGTAGACCCAGTTCGAGCTGTTCGTCACCACGTAGCTGACGTTGTTGCCGTAATTAACCATGTTCGTGAACATCACCCCGACCAGCGTCTGCTCAGGCTGATTCACCGGCGGGTCGCGGAAGGCCACCGTGGTGGTCGGCCCCTGCACCGGGTCGATGGTGGCGTCCTTGTAGCAAACCATGACCCGATTCGGGACGCCGGCGGCGGAGGACTCGAACCGCACCTGCCAGAAAGCGGTGTCGGCGCCGAAGAACGCAAGGCTGGTGCCCGCATCCCGAGCCGCCTTGGCGGCGTTGAACATGTCCATCGACCAGTACTCGTCATGCCCGCTGGAGAGAAACGCCTTGCTGTTGAGCAGCGCGCCGCCGTTGGCGTGCGTGTCGATGTCGGTCGAGTACGTGACGTCGTAGCCGTTGCGCTCGAGCCAGCGGACCAGGTAGACCTCCCAATCCAGGAAGAGCGCTGCGCCGTTGGCCGTGTACGGGCGGTCGAACGACACCTTGACCGCGCGTTGATCTCCCGCGACCGTGTTGGCCCCGTAGCTGTTGTACTCATACAGGCTCTTGCCGGTGACCCCGTCGTCCGGGTAGTTGTTGTAGGCCTCGCCGGTCGTGACGCTCTCCTGGTACAGGAAGGCCGCCGGACGCCCGTCCTTGACCGCGAAGATCACGTAGTTCTGATAGCCCTGTGCATTGGTCAGCAGGCCGAGGTAGACCCCGCTCGTCCAATCGCCGGGAATGGTCAGGGTGTAGCCCACAGTCCAGCCGCAGGCGATCATGCCGGTGGTGGGATCGGTCGGGCAGGATGGCTGCGTCACGCCGTTGAGCGGGCCGACGTGCAGGCGAAGCCGAGCACCGAGGCCTCCATACCAGCCGATGCGGAAGAAGTCGATGGTGTACGCCTGCGCCGGGTTGGTCGTGATGAAGAGCGTGATGCTCTGGTTCTGGTTGACGCTGGTAGCCGACGCGTAGCCCTTGATCTGCCCGGTCGCGTCATTGGAGACCAGGGACCCGAGCTGCCAGGACGCGTTGCCGGGCTGCTGGTTCTCGGTGGCGATCGGGTTGCTGGCCGCTCGCGCCGGTCGCTCCTGTGCAGGCAGAGCCGAGCCGAACATGGCCAGCGCCAGGAGCGCCGGGATCAGGCATTTGACGGCGATCCTGGTCGAACCCCTGCCGACCATGGCGACTAGACCAGGCTGACCGCGATCGGCGGGCTGGTTGCGTTGAGTGTGCTGTTGGCCATGTCCGCGACGGTGATGGTCTGGTTGCCCACCGTGACCAGGGTGACGGAGAAGGTGTGGGCGCCCGCATCCCCGCCGGTGAAGGTGTAGTCGGCGGGCAGGTCGCCCAGGGTCTGGGCGACCAGGTCACTGGAGGTGAAGTGGACGGTGCCGCGGTAGCCGGTGGCCACGTTCCCGAACTGGTCACGCAGGGTCACGGTGACGTTGAAGGCCTGGGTCGCCTTCGCGCTCGAGGGAGCGACGAGGCTGAGCGTGGCCGCAGCCCCGGCCGTCACCCCCACGGTGACGGTCGCGTTGAGGCTGGCAGCGACTGTATCGACGACGCTCACCGTCTGGCTGCCCGCCGTCTTCAGGGTCACCGAGAACTGGTGCACGCCGGCGTCCGCACTGGTGAAGGTGTAGTCCGCGGGCAGCACGGCCTGGCCGTCGCTGCTGCTGAAGTGGACGGTCCCCTGATAGGTCGCGACCGGATTGCCCTGAGTGTTGGCGGCGGTGACGGTCACGGTGAAGGACTGCCCGGCGGTCGCGCTCGTCGGAGCCGACGCGCTGAGCTTCTGGACGATCGGCGCGCCGTTGATCAAGGCGTTCAGGACGTTGGCCGTCGTCTGTTGGATCCGTGGGTCTGCGCCCTGATCGCCGGGAAAGATGTTCTCCAGCCCGCGACTCCACGAGATCGTACCCGCGGCAAAGACCCACGCCCCGCTCGGAGCCTGATATATGGACGAGTTGGCATAGTCAGGCAGGCCTCCGGTGTTCGTGAACGGTGAGTGGGAGAGAAGCGTCTGGTTGGTGGTGTTCGGCCCTGGGTAGTTCGACATCAAGCGGTCCATCTCGTACCCGACGATGCCGAGCACAGAATCGCCGTCGTGGAAACCGGTGCCCGCATAGACCCAGCTCGAGCTGTTGGTCACGACATAGGGCACCGTGCTCCCAAAGGCTATCGACGACGTGAACTGGACGCCCTCGAGGGTCTGCTCGGGTCGATTGACCGGCGGATCACGAAATTCGACGGTGGTCGTCGGCCCCTGCACGGGATCGATGGTGGCGTCCTTGTAGCAGACGATGACCCGATTGGCCACACCTGACGCCGAGAGCTCGAATCGGATCTGCCAGGTGGCCGCGTCCGAGGTGAAGAACCCCAGGTTCACTCCCGCGTCGCGGGCGGCCATGGCGGCGTTGAACATCTCGTTGGACCAGTACTCGTCGTGGGCGACGGACAGGAACCCCTTGCTGTTCAGCAAAGCGCCGCCGTTGGCGTGGGTGTCCACATCGGTCGTGTACGTGACGTCGTAGCCGTTGCGCTCGAGCCAGCGGACGAAATAGACCTCCCAATAGAAAAACTGTCCAGAGCCGTTCGCCGTGTACGGGCGGTCGAACGACACCTTGACCGCGCGTGGATCTCCGGCGACCGTGTTGGCGCCGTAGCTGTTGTACGTGTACAGGCTCTTGCCGGTGAGGGAGTCATTTGGGTAGTTGTTGTAAGCCTCGTAGGTCGTGACCGCCTCCTGGTAAAGAAGGGCCGCCGGGCGCCCGTCCTTGACCACGAAGATCACGTAGTTCTGGTAGCCCTGCGCATTGGTGAGGAGCGCGGCATAAGTCCCAGTGGTCCAATCGCCGGGAATGGTCAGGGTGTAGCTCGGAGTCCAGTTGCAGGCGATGAGTCCGGTGGTGGGATCGGTCGGGCAGGATGACTGCGTCGTGCCGTCTAGCGGGCCGGCGTGAAGGCGAAGGCGGCCCCCCAGGCCTCCGTACCAGCCGATGCGATAGAAGTCGATCGTGTACGTCTGCGCGGGGTTGGTCGTGACGAAGAGCGTGATGCTCTGGTTCTGGTTGACGCTGGTCGCCGAGGCGTAGCCTTTGATCTGACCTGTGGCGTCATTGGACTGCTGCGAGCCGATGAGCCACGCGCCTGTACCGGGCTGCTGGTTCTCCGTGACGATCGGGTTGGTGGCGGCCAGCGCCGGCGTCACGGGACTCAGCGCGGCGGAGCCGAACACCATGAGCGGGAGCAGCGCTGGGATCACGAATCTGGCCCAGACGGTTCTCACGCATTCGACTCTATGGTTGCGGAGCGCGAATGAAAATAAGGCAGGTTGCCAATCGGTGCCTGCAGTCCCGGGACGGTGTAGGACAAACACCCCATCGCGCCCGGTCCACTCCTCGAGGTAGCGTCGAGACAGTGCTCACGGGTCTCCGGCTCGCCTCCGGCCGCGTCACCCAGAGCGGGCATGTGGCGTTCGTCGATCTGCGTGCGCAGACCCGGGCCCTGCATCCGGCGCTGATCGCCGCCATCGAGGGTGTGCTGAGCCGCGGGGACTTCGTTCTAGGCGATGACCTGGAGCGCTTCGAGGCCGAGTTCGCGGCCTTCTGCGGGGCCGGCATGGCCGTCGGCGTCGATTCCGGCCTCTCGGCGCTCGAGCTAGCCCTGCGCGCGGCGGAGATCGGACCCGGGGACGAAGTCATCACCCAGGCAAACACCTTCATCGCCACCGTCGGGGCGATCCTCGCGGTGGGGGCGCGACCCGTCCTGAGCGACTGCGACGAGCAGGGCGGCATGGATCCGGCGGCCGTCGCGGCCTGCATCTCGCCACGCACACGGGCCATCGTCCCCGTCCATCTGTTCGGCCGCATCGGAGAGATCGATGCGATCCTGGCGCTGGCCGCGACGCATGGTCTCGCTGTAATCGAGGACGCCTGTCAGGCGCACGGAGCCGTGTGGCACGGCAAACGCGCGGGCAGCTTCGGACTCGCGGGGGCCTTCAGCTTCTATCCCTCCAAGAACCTCGGCGCCTTCGGCGACGGCGGGATGCTTGTCACCGACTCCTCGGCACTCGCGGAAAAGGCGCGAGTCCTCCGGTCCTACGGCCAGCGGGTGAAGTACGTGCATGAGACGACGCCGCTCAACCATCGCCTCGACACGCTGCAAGCCGCGATTCTTCGGGTCAAGCTTCCGCACCTCGACAGCTGGAACGACCGCCGACGGCGGCTTGCGGCCGCATATCGGAAGCGCCTTGGCGCCGTGCCGATCGGACTCCCTCGCGCCGAAGAGGACGGACGCCATGTCTATCACCTTTTCGTCATCGAGCTGGACGGTCGCGACGAACTCCGTGCCGCCCTGGCAGCGGACGGCATCGAGACCAGCGTTCACTATCCCGTCCCGCTTCACCGCCAGCCTGTACTTGAGCCGCTCGGCTACCGCGAGGGCGCCTTCCCACAGACCGAGCGCCTGGCGGCCCGCAGCCTCTCGCTTCCGATGTACCCCGAGCTCCCGGTTTCCCACCTCGATCATGTCGCCGCGTCGATCCGCCGCTGGGTCGAGGGTCGAGCGCAGGCCTCGAGCCTTCAGCCGCAGGCGGCGGTGCCGGGACCGTCGAGGTCGTAGATCCGAATGATCTCTTTCCCCTGACTTGCCTGCAGAAGCTGCTCGCGCTTCAGGAGCATGGTGTTCCAGTCCGCGTGCAGGCTGTCGGCCTCCTCGAGGAACTGCAGGCGTGACCAATCCGCGGGGTCGTTGAATTCTGCGGCCGGCCGGCCGCAGGCGAGCAGCTGCCCGAAGATCGGGCTCGGACTCGTCAGCAGGGCGTGGCCATCGACGACCACCCACCGCGCGCCGTCGTGCCGCAGGCTGGAGATCGTTGAATCGCCGGCCGGCGTGAGGATCCTGTGCGCAGGATCGAGCCCGCCGGCGAGGTCCCATCTGTGTTCGGTATATGCGACGTACACCGGGCCGCGAGTCGTCACGATCGCACCTGGGTGTGCGGCAAGCCACCGGCCGGCCTGTGCGGTGCCGCTCGGGGCTCGGGCGAAGCTGCTTTCGGTCCAGCCGGTGACAAGACATGTCCCACATAGCGCGAGGGCGACCGTCCACTGCAGCGTAATGGTCCTCGGCAGCGTCACCCCTCGGGCAACCACCAGCGCGGCGAACGGAATCCAGACGGCGATCGCCCGCGGCGCCTTGTCGTGAGCGGCGCTGAAGAAAAGAAAGCTCCCGATCATGCTCCCGATCGCGATCGCGGCGAGGGGATCGAGTCTTTTCCAGCTCCACAGGCAGGCGACGAAACCCAGTCCGGCGGCCAGGACGAGCGTCGGGCCTCCGAACTCCCAGAGGGTGCGGAGGTAGAAATCGGGGAAGGCGAAAGGGAGAGGCGCTCCGGCGCCGGAGCGAATGAACTGCCGGCTCAGCAGCGCGGGCAGGTGGGGGAGTCCCACGGCACCGGCGGCGCCAAGCAGCAGGTAGGTCGCCACGATCGCCACGGTGGGCACCAGGCAGAGGAGCGCCAACCGTCCGATCGGTGGTATCGGCGGCAGGTCGTGACGCCGGTACCACCATGCCAGCCACCCGAGCACCAGAATGATCGGCAGCAGGGTCGGCAACAGCCGGTAGTTCAGGCTCAGCGTCGCCGCGATGGCGGCGATGGTCAGGGTCACGAGAGTTCTCGAGGGTCGGGCGTTCCACCAACGGTCGAGAAGTAGGAGCGCCAGCGCAAGGCCGGCGAGGTAGGCGGCCTCGGAGAGGACCCGATGTCCGTAGACGATGCTCAGTGGCGCTGCCGCCGCGAACACGCCGGCGACGGCGGCCGCGGGAGCGCCCCACCGTCTATAGGCCAACACCGCGAGGGATGCCACCATCACGACCCCGGCCACGGAGCTGAGCCAGGTCAGGTTTTCCGGCGTTACGCCGGCCGCCATGAGACTTCCGAGGACGAGGTCGTACCCGACCTTCCAGTCGAGGCCGAAGAGGAAGAGATGCCCGTGCCCATGGACGGCAATCCATTGCTGGGGGTGAGTCAGCAGCGCCACCAGGAAGCGGCCGTTCGATAACGACCAGCCTTCGTCGTAAGCCACCGGCCCCCCGCCCGGCAGCCCCCAAACGCGCACGGCGACGGCCGGCAGCAGAAACGCGCTCACCGCGATCAGCTTTGCCAGCCGCGAAACGGGGACCGCACGAACGTCCAGGCCCGAGGTCGAAGCACGCAACGACGATATGGGTGAGGCGGCCCCTGGATGTTCCACTATTCGGGCCGGGTGCCGTGTTTGTGCGCCGGCCAGCCATCTTTGAGGATGTCGACCCGGCTGTAGACGGCCAGACGCGTGCCCACGATGTGGAAGACCGGTCGGTCCAGGAGCGGCGAGAGCTCGTTGACGACCTTGTAGATTCCCGGGTAGTAGAGGTAATCGTCCCAGACGATCGTGCCCCGGTCGGACAGCATGCTGAAGGCCGCGTCGGTGTCCGACTGGACGTAGTTCAGGCTGTGGCTCCCGTCGATGAAGACGAGATCCATCTTTCCGCGGTACGGCGAGAAGTCGAATGTCGCCGAGTCCCCGAAAAGTTGCGTGATCCTGCCCGCCTCCGGGGTGCCGAGGAACCGCGCGCCGCGGTCCCACCGGATTAAGTATTCGGGGTCTGTGACCTCGTACCTCAGGTGATGGACGGCGTCAAGGGTCGGCAGATCGAGCGTGAATACCCGGGCGTCGGGATTGTTGTGAGCCAGAAGCCAGGTGGTCTGCCCGAGGTAGGTCCCGATTTCGAAGACGCTCCGGCACTCGAGGAGCTTGCACATGGCGCCCAGGACCAGTCGGCAATGGCGCGTGACGTCCCCTTCGACCAGGGTGGCGTCCATGCGGAGATCGGCGAGGTCGACGTTGTGGACGCCCGGCGCGAGAAAGCGCTGGAGCTCTATCCAGATATTCCCGAGCAGGCGGTACCGCGACCCCCGCCCGCCCGTGATCAGCGTCCGGGCCAGGCCGGCGGACATCGAACCGATGAGTTCGCGGTTGGCCCAGAGCTGGGGACCCACGCGCTGGCCGTTGAGCTGGCGCGCCAGACGCCCCGGCGTAAGCCGCAAGAGATCCTCCGCCCGGCCCGATTCTGGATCTCGGTGCGCCAAACGCCTCACTACGACCGAGGTTAGATCGGCGCCGCCCGAGCCTCAAGGGGACAATCGCCTCCTATCTGGGACTGAGCCGTCCGCCCGCGCCGGGTTGCCCATTTCGGCGCCCTGCCATCCGGCCTACCGTCGGGTGAGATAGCGATTTCTCCTGATCTCGGCCACATGAACGCGCATCCAGTCGTGGTGATCGGCGCTGGGCCCTACGGCCTCTCGGTGGCCGCCCACCTGAGAGCGTCGCGCGTCCCCTCTGTCGTCTTTGGCAAGCCCATGGCCTTCTGGCAGCGCATGCCGCGGGGCATGAAGCTCCGATCGGCATGGAGCGCCACGAGCCTTTCAGCTCCGGGCGGAGCCTACAGCCTGGACCGCTACCTGACCGCCGTCGGAGCTCAGCGACAACTTCCCGTTCCGCTGCCCTTCTTCATCGACTACGGACTCTGGTTTCAACAGCACGCCGTCCCAGACGTCGACCACACGCACGTCCAGTTGCTGACCGGAGAGGACGGTGGATTCCGGGTAAGGCTCACCGACGGGCGAAGCGTTCACGCGTCGCGTGCGGTGATCGCCGTTGGCATCGACAGGTTCGCGAACGTCCCGGAGTTCGCCCGCCGCTTACCCGCATCGCTCGCGTCGCACACGTGCGAACACCGAGATTTCAGTCGGTTCAGCGGAGCCAGCGTCATGGTGGTCGGCGGCGGTCAGAGCGCCATCGAGTCGGCGGCACTGTTGCACGAAGCCGGTGCACAGGTCGAGCTGATTGCACGGGGCGGCCTGCGGTGGCTCAAGCTTCACGACTACGGCGGCCCAGGACGAAGGATCCTGTTCGCGCCGAGTGACGTCGGCCCTCCGGGCCTGAACTGGCTCTTGCATTTCCCGCTTGCCTTTCGCCGGCTGCCGGCCGGAATGAGAACGGCGATCACGAGGAGGGCCGTACGACCGGCGGGCGCACGCTGGCTCATCGACCGGGTGGTCGGTCACGTCCGCGTGACCACCAACACCTCGGTGGTGGATGCGATTCCGGACGCGCGCGGCGTCTATGTCGATTTGAGCGACGGCACGACCCGCCTGGTGGACCACGTGGTCCTCGGAACCGGCTACAGGCCCAGCGTGGAGAAGCTGCCCTTCATCGCCCCTTCGCTCCGGGACCGGATCCGGCAGAACGGCGGGTTCCCTGTTCTGAATCGCTGGTTGGAGTCGTCCGTTTCCGGCCTTCATTTCGTTGGCGCCCTGGCGGACGCCAGCTACGGCCCGATCTGCCGGTTCGTCTCCGGCGCGGACGTGGCCGCTCGCCAGATCGCCGCGTACGCCGCTCGAGACCAGGTACGGTGAACCGCGCCGACGGCGTCGGCGCCGTCGTCGTTGGAGGCGACTACCAGGGTCTCGGTATCGTCCGCAGCCTCGGGCGGCGCGGTGTTCCGGTTTGCGTGATCGACGACGAGCGCTCGATTGCACAACACTCCCGATACACGACCCACGCCGTGCGGGTGGACAGCCTTCGCGACCAGGACCGAGCGGTGGAGCTGATACTCGAGGTCGGTAATCGGCTCCGCCTCGACGGCTGGGTCCTCTTTCCCACCAGGGAGGAGACCGTGGCCGCGTTCTCCCGGCACCGGGATCGACTCCGCGAACGGTTCCGGGTGCCCACCTGCGGGTGGGATGCTGTGCGCTGGGCGTGGGACAAGCGAAACACCTACAGGCTGGCCCAGCAGTTGGGCATTCCCGTTCCCCGGACGTGGTATCCGAAGGCGGAGGCTGAGCTTCCGGACATCGATGCCGAGCCGCCGTTCGCGATCAAACCGGCGATCAAGGAACACTTCCTCTACGCCACGAAGGCGAAAGCGTGGATGGCCCGCACCCGAAACGAGCTCGGAGAGCTTTTCCGGCGCGCTGCGTCCGTGGTCGGGCTCGGTGAGGTGATGGTCCAGGAATTCATACCCGGCGACGGTGCGCAACAGTTCGCCTGCTGCGTCTTCTTCAAGGGCGGGGCCGCTGTCGGTCAGATGGTCGTCCGTAGGCTGCGCCAGCATCCTTTAGATTTCGGACGCGCCAGCACCTACGTGGAGACCACGGACATCCCGCTGCTGGAGAGCCTTTCGCAAAAGCTGCTCGAGGCGGTGGACTATTACGGTCTTGCCGAGCTGGAGTACAAGCTCGACCCGCGTGATGGGCAGTACAAGCTGCTCGACTTCAACGCCCGCACGTGGGGGTATCACTCGCTCGGTGGCCGGGCGGGCGTGGATTTCCCATACCTGCTGTTCGCCGACCAGATCGGCTGCTCCCCGGATCCGTGTCGCGCTCGGGCCGGCGTCCGTTGGATACGCGTCCTGACCGACCTGCCCACGGCTTTGGCGGCCTTCGCCGGTAACGAGTTGGCGTGGCGATCCTATGTGAACTCGGTCCGGACCGCAGACACCGAAGCGGTGTTCAGCCGGGATGATCCTCTGCCCGGGCTGGCGGAGGTCGCCTTGCTCCCATATCTATGGGTGAAGCGGGGCTTTTAGTCCACTAGTCACAGCTTTCCGGCTTTCGGCCGACGGCAAGAAGAAAGCAACCGAACAGCGACGGCGCCGCTTCCTCCAGCGCCCGGAAGAAGTTGGACGCCTGGAAGTCTCGGCGGGCTCGCAGACGCCGTCCCACCCACGGGAGATCACCGAGCAGGCTCCCCGAATGCGCGCCGACGCGGACTGACTCAAATCCGCACCACTCGAGCAGTCGGCGCAGAGCGCCGGCGTTGAAGAAGCGGATATGTGGATCGGCCCACGGCCGCTCGACGGCCAGGCGGTATCCGAACGGGTTCCACCGCCCCAGGAGCGCGAGGTCCAGCCGTCGCCGCCAGTACGCGACGTTCGGGGTGGTCACGATCAGCGCCCCTCCGGGACTGAGGACCCGCAGGACCTCGAGGATGGTGCGGTCCGGCAAGAAGACGTGCTCGATCACTTCCAGGCACAGAGCCAGGTCGAAGGAGCGGTCTGCGAATGGAAGGCGGTCAGACCCGGTGATCAGCCGCGCGTCAAAACCCCGATCGCGAGCCGCCGCCACCGCACGCCTGGAGATGTCGACGCCGACGTAGGCGCCGCCGCATCCGGTGACGACGGTCCCGGCCCTGCCGTCGCCGCAGCCCACGTCCAGGCAACGAGCGCCCGGGTACAGGTGTTGCCGGAGAAGCATCTCGACCTGGCGGGGGGCGGGTTGGTCGGGGCGCTCGAAAGGCCTCCAGTGAACGTCGTAATAGGTGTCGTAGTACTGCCGGAGCTCTGAGGCGGGTCCTTCTTCCGCCGCGGGCTCAGACGCCATGACTCCGCGCCCCCGCTCTGATACCCGAACCGATTTCCCGCGTTATCCCGCCGACCCTGTAGAAGCGGCGGACGAGTCGAGCCGCAAAGACCTGCGCCGGCTGCACCTTGACGAGGTCGGCCGTCGCAAGCCCGGTCGTAAGCAGGCGGCCGAGTCGGTCCATAGCGCCAGAGTTCCAACGCCAGCCCCACGCCATGCTCCGGTCGAAGGGTCCGCGGAGTGTCCCCCCGGAAAATGCCTCCAGCGCCAGGCCGTGCTTTCGAGCCACGCGGACCACGGCGCGGCCTTCGCTGAAGGCGTGCTGCCCGAAGCGAAGAGGGCTGACGGTGTGCATGTGGTAGGCAGTGGCCCGGGGTTCGTAGACGAACGGGATGCCCAGAGCGGCGACGCGAAGACCCAGGTCGGTGTCGTCACCGCCATACTCGCGGAAGGTCTCGTCCCAGCCACCGATCGCCAACCAGGTCAGACGGCGGATGGAGAAGTTGCCGCCCCACACGTGCCAGGAGACCGAGCCATTGGCGACGAGCGCCGACATGGCGGCGCGCCGAGACCGTTCATACACCAGCGAGGCTCCACAGCGGCCATGACCGGGGGCGAGCGGATAGTCTCCCTGCACCAGCACCGGGCCATGGCGTTCATGCGCCTCGAGGTGGGCGGCGATCAGATCTGGCGACGCCAGCTCATCATCGCCCAGGACGATCAGGATGTCGTAGCTCGCCCGACGCCCCGCGCCGTTGGCGGCCGCCACCGCGCCGCGGTTCGGCTGATAGAACCACCGCAGCCGGTAGGGCAGGCGCAGTCCGGCCAGCGCCACGACGGTCCCGTCAGTCGACCCGTCCACCCCCACTATCACCTCGTAGCGTTCCGGTGGCACAGACTGACGCTCCAGGCTGGCCAGCGTCTGGAGAAGCACGGCGCGACGGTTGTAGGTGGGGATGGTGATCGACGCTCGAAGGTCAGCCGTCAGTAGGCTCCGCGACAGCTGAGGACGATGAAGATCGTCTTCAGCAGGATCGACGCGTCCAGCCCAAGCGATTGTCTGGAGACGTAGTCGCGATCGGCGGCCATCCATCCTTCGAGAGTGCAATCCGAGCGGCCCCTGACGACCCACAGGCAGGTGAGGCCTGGCTTCGCGTTGAGCCGGATCAGGTCATCCGGCCGGAACTGCTCGACATGCTCGGGGATGCACGGCCGCGGCCCGACCAGGCTCATCTTTCCGCTGAGCACATTGAGCAGCTGGGGGACCTCGTCCACGCTGGTGCGCCGCAGAACGCGGCCCACCCGGGTGACCCTTGGATCCTGTCGGAGCTTATAGACGGGGCCTTCGACTTCGCCGCGCCGGCGCATCTCCGCGAGCCGGGTCTCGGCGTCGATCTGCATGGTCCGGAACTTGAAACAGCGGAAGTGCATACCCTTGAAGCCGACTCGCTCCTGCACGAAGAGGACCGGACCCGGGGAATCCAGCTTGATGGCGACGGCGATCACGACCCACAGCGGGATGATCGCAACCAGCATGAGGACGCTCACCAGGACGTCCATGACGCGCTTGGCGGTCGCATAGGAAAGCCTCTGACGGCGGGTCGCTCCGACCCGCGCCTCCACCGCGGTGAGCATTGGCCTGCCCCGAGGCTAGCCCGTGCTGCCCTCCCCTTAAATGGGAAACAGCCGAACGTAGGATGGGCGCGAGCCCGAAGCATCGCCGCCCTGTCCCAGGACTTTGGCCCAGGGCCTGGGACGCCCGACGGCCAACTGCGGGTACTCGGTGGCGAGCCGGGGCCGAACGCCCATTTTCTACACGCTCACCGACCACCTACGCTTGCCCCGGGGAGGTTGTCCATAGCCCTCGACATCGCGTCGCCGCGAAAAGCCAACGGAATCCGCAGGCTTCCTACTCTCGGTCGCCGGGCGTCATCGCCGGCAGTCGAGGCCGCCTCCGACCGGCTGATACAGATCGGCGTGATCGGATACGGGTATTGGGGACCGAACCTGCTCCGCAACTTCTGGGAGACCCCGGGCTGTCGGGTTCGCGCGGTGAGCGATAAGCGAGAAGGCCAGCTGGCGCTGGCCCAGGCGCGCTACCCGGCGATCACGACGACCACCGACTGCCACACCCTGATCGCCGACCCGGCCGTGGAGGCGGTGGTGATCATGACCCCCGTGTCCACGCACTTCGAGCTTGCGCTCGAAGCATTGCAGGCCGGTAAGCACGTGCTGGTCGCCAAGCCCATCGCCACGAGCTCCGAGCAGGCCGCCGTGCTCATCGAGGAGGCGGCGCGGCGACATCTCGTTTTGATGGTCGACCACACGTTCGTCTACACGGACGCCGTGCGGCGCATCAAGCAGCTGGTCGACGATGGAAGCCTCGGGCAGCTCTACTACTACGATTCCGTCCGAGTCAACCTCGGGCTCTTCCAGCACGACGTGAATGTGCTGTGGGACCTGGCCGTCCACGACCTGTCGATCATGGACTACGTCCTGGGTGAGCAGCCCCGCGCTGTCGCGGCGACCGGGGCGGCACACATTCCAGGCCAGCCCGTCAACATCGCGTACCTCACCTGCTTCTTCGACAGCAACCTGCTTGCGCATCACCACGTCAACTGGCTTGCGCCGGTGAAGGTGCGGCGCACGCTCGTGTCCGGGGAGCGAAAGATGATCGTCTATGACGACTTGGAGCCGAGCGAGAAAGTCAAGGTGTACGACCGCGGGGTCACGCTCAACAGTGAGCCGGAACGGGTGGCTGAGTCCTTGATCAATTACCGGACCGGCGACATGTGGGCGCCGCAGATCAGCCTGACCGAGGGCCTGCGAGTGGAGGCCAACCATTTCCTGGAGTGCATCCGGGAGGGACGGCGGCCGCTTTCCGACGGCCATGCAGGCTTGCGGGTGATCAGTCTCCTCGAAGCGGCCAGCCGCTCACTTGGGCAGCGAGGCCAGCTCGTGGAGACGTCGGCCGGGCTGGCTCGAGGGCGGCTGGCGGTCTAAGCGGGGCGGGAAAAGAGCTGACAGGCGTCGATACCCGCCCCACGTCGGAAGACAGGCACGTTCCCGTGCCGGGTGCGACTCGTCGGGTGTTGATGGTCAGCCAGCATCCGTATGCGTCCCATCAGACCGAGCCTCCGTTCTGGAGCCATCCGGTGGTGAGCCGGAACGTCGCCGAGCTGGTTGCCCATGGCGTAGAGGTCGACCTCGTCTGCACTACGCCACGTCTTTGCCTCGGCCACCGGCCACTACCGCGGACAGGGCTTCGCGTGTACGGCATCCCCATGCGGGAGCGTCGGTCGCCCGCGCTGTGGTACCCGATTCAATACTTCCTCTTCTTCCTGTGGGCGTTTGGGGTCGTGTCCGTCCTGGGATTGCGTTGGCGCTACGACGTCGTCCAGGTCGACAACGTCCCCGACTTCCTTCTGTTCTCGGCAGTCGTGCCCCGCATCCGCCGGATGCCCGTGGTCTTCTTCCTCCTCGAGCTCATGCCGGATATGACGGCCGCGCGCCTGCACCTCCGCGACGACGATCCGCGCGTGCGGCTGGTCACCTGGCTGGAGCGCAAAGCCACCCAATCCGCCGACAGGGTGATCACCGTCAGCGACCGCCTCCGGCGGATCATGGCCTCGCGCGGGCTGGACCCCACCAGGGTCACGATCGTTCCGAACTCCCACCCCCTCGACGACATGCCCGCGCGGCGACCGCCCTCCACGCCCGTCCTGATCTTGCCGACCACGCTGATCGAGCGCTACGGAGCCCAGGTCGCGATCCGAGCGGTGGCAGAGCTCCGGCACGAATGGCCGGAACTGGTGCTCGAGATCCTGGGCGACGGCGAGTACAGGTCCACCCTGGTCGCCCTGACGGAACAGCTCGGCTTGCAGAAGCACGTGACCTTCACGCCCGGATTCATCCCCTGGCGCCGGGCAGTCGAGCGGGTCGGCCGGGCGACGCTCGGCATCGTCCCGATCATTGCCGACGGCTATGGCGACCTGATGCTACCGAACAAGGTCTGCGAATTCGTCTTCATGGACATCCCATTCGCGTGCTCGCGGCTTGCCGGCATCGAGGAACACCTTCCGGCCGACGCGGTGGCCTACTTTGAGCCGGGCGACTCGTCCGGCCTGGCCGCCCAGATTCGCCGCTTGCTCAGCCATCCTGAGCAGGCGCGGCAGCAGGCAAAACGGGCCAGGCTGGCGATGGCAGAGCTGGCGTGGGAGAACGCCTCGCGGCGCTACCTTGAAGCACTGGGGGTGGCGCCGAGCGGCGGCATTAAGGGGCGGTCGCGTAAGCGCGTTGAGGCAATCGCGGATGGCCCTGAACCGGGCTTGTTTTCCGCCAACACGCCGGCAGCTTTCTGGCGGCTGCTGGGCGAGCCTTCGCCTACGAGCGGCGAGTGGGCCGCCGCCGCCCGGGTTGCGATCGGGCAGTTGCCGGAGCCGCTGCAGGCCGGGGGCGACGATATCGACGCGCTGCTCTTCTCCACGCTCGGCGAAGGACAGTTCGGGCCCGGCCACTGGCGGCTTTCCTCCGCCCTTCAGCTCTACTACACGTTGAGGCCATTCCTGCCACGCTGGCTGACACTGGTGCTGCGCAGGTCGCGGAGCCTGACCAACCGCAGCCGCGCGCTACTCGGCTGGCCGGTCGAAGACCGGTACGTTCGGTTTCTGTGGACGACGGCTGAACTTCTGCTGCGGCAAACCGGACGAGCCGCCGTCCCCTTCATTCACTTCTGGCCCCGTGGCCGGCGATATGCCCTGGTGCTCACCCACGATGTGGAGACGGCCATCGGCCAGGCGCGCGTGCGTGAGCTGGCGGACATCGACGCAAGCTACGGGTTCCGATCGTCATTCAACTTCGTCCCAGAGCGCTATGCGCTGGATCTCGACCTGGTGGACGAGCTGCGGCACGACGGTTTCGAGGTGGGCGTCCACGGCCTGAAACATGACGGCCGGCTTTTTCAGTCCCATCGCGAATTCCTGCGCCAGGCGGAGCGCATCAATCGCCACGTCAAGGCGTTGGGCGCCGCGGGTTTTCGGGCGCCGTGCACTCACCGTCATCCTGGCTGGATGCAGGTGCTCGACGTCGAATACGACCTCTCCTTCTTCGATTCCGACCCTTACGAGCCGATCCCTGGCGGCACGATGAGTATCTGGCCCTTCGAGATCGGCCGGTTCATGGAGCTGCCATACACGCTGGTCCAGGACTACACGCTGACTTCGGTGCTGAAGGAGACCAGCCCGCGGTTGTGGCTGGAGAAAGTCGACTTCATTCAGAGGCACTGCGGAATGGCTCTCGTGAACACCCATCCGGACTACCTGCCGGACCGAACGACCCGCCATGTCTACACGGCTTTTCTCGCGGCCATGAGCTCCCGGAGCGACTGCTGGAGCGCGCACCCGCGGGAAGTCGCTCGGTGGTGGCGTGCACGGCGAGAAGCCAGGTCGATCGCGGATCTCCCTGGCGCGGTGCAGAGCACGGTTTCGCTGGCCGACGCGACTGCCGCTCCGCAAGCAGGGCTCTCCCTGGCCGGCTGAGCCTGGCTTTGTCGTGCGTACGGGACTGGCGCCCAGTCCGCGGAGGCTTGCGCCCATTTCCCAGCGCCTGGGCGTCTCCCTACGCTCAGCTTATGCCGCACTCGTCCGGCTGCTCGCCGCCGCCCATGTCAGGTGATCAGCCCGCAGTCAACTGAGTCATGGAGGATCGGCCGCCCCTGACCATTCGCGATGCATTGCTGCAGCGGTGGCTGCTCGTGCTCGCGATCGTCGCGACTTTTCTTCTGGGAGGCGCAATCCTCTCGCTGCAAGCGCCCGTATACGCGGCCTCAGCGATCATCTACCTGGACGTCTCGCGGTCGGCGCCCGGTTTCGACGAAGGTGCGGCGGCCGGCGAACTGCTTCAGCACGACCTGATCGTCCTGGGGTCCAGCCGGGCAGTGCTGCACGCGGCCTGCGAAGCTCCCGACGTCGCATGCACGGATGAAGAGTGGGCCTCACCCGAAACGCTCGCCAATCGGATCACAGTCAGCCCCGACCGGGGCACGAGCACGCTCCGAGTGACCGCGGAGGCGCCGACCGCCATACAGGCGGCGGCGCTGGCCAACGCGGTCGCGCTGGCGATGATCGAACAGGACAGAAGCGAGGTCATACGGCTGTTCAAGTCTGCTCGAGACGATCTCGAGAGCCAGCTCGCGAGCTTGCGCGCGGCGATGGACGATGAGCAGCAGCAGCTCCGGGCCTCATTCCCGGGAAGCTCAGCGGCGGCCGCTCACCAAGCGCAGCTGAGCACGCTGCAACTGCAGTATTCGGACCTCTTCGGCCGTCTGCAAGACCTGGCCGAGCAGCAGGACCGGCTGACGAGTGTGGCAACGATTTCGCAGAGCGCGCTGCCGCCGGGGAGCCGCGAATCCCCCAACCGCCTTCGCTACCTTCTGGCTGCGCTGGTCGCGGGCGCCGTCGCCGGCGTGCTCGCGGCGCTTCTGGCCCAGCGCTTCGACGACCGGATCCACAACGGCGAGGCCCTGGCGCGAGCGACGAATACCCCGCTGGCCCTGGCCGTTCGTCCAGCGCGCCGCCGCGGCCCGCATTCAGCCGCGCTGCAACCCTACTCGCTGGCACTCGCGAGCCTGCTCGCTCAGTCTCCGCGTGTACAGACGGTTCTCGTGACGGCCGCCTCGGCCCGTGACAACAGCGCGGCGGCAGCAGTCGAGCTGGGAGAGGTCGCGCTGGACTCCGGCCAGCGGGTCGTCGTCGTTCACGGCAACGGCTATGCGCCAGCTCCGCGGCAGCTCACGTCGGGCAGCGACGGCGCCGGCATGAGAACCATCGCCGCACCGTCCGACAATCGTGGCGACCTCGACGCGGCCGTCGCCAGCGCTACGGAGCAGTTCAACGGAGACTCAGCCGGGACCTTCGTTCTGGTTGCGGTTCCCTCTCCCGACACGAGTCCCACCGCCGTCATGCTCGGGCGGACGGCGAGACGCGCAGTCCTCACGGCGACGGCGGGCGTCACGCGCTTTCGTGACGCGCGCCGCACGGCGGACCTGCTGCGGCAGTCCGGGGTCGACGTCGTGGCGGCGATCCTGCTTCCGCGCCGCACCGCCAGAAAGGACAGGTGAAGCCGATCCTGGGGCGTCGACTTGTAGTGGCCTGGGACAGATCACAACCGCGTACACGCGCCCTTGGTCCTGCCCTGGGCGGCGAATCCTACCTTATATATGGGCGCTGGCCAGGGCGGCAGGCGGCGCTCCTGCCTTTGCGCTATGTCGCAGACGCTTCACGGATGTGGCGCATGCTTCGCCGCCGGCGGCCCGAAGCCCTGGTCGTGATCTCGCCTCCAACCGTTGCGCCCCTGGTGGCGTGCGCCTGGAGCTTGATCCACCCCTGCCTTCTCGTCGTCGACTGCCATACGGCCGCCCTCCACTCGCCGAAATGGGGTTGGACGCTCCCCCTCCACAGGCTCCTCTTCTGTCGGGCTGACACCGTCCTGGTCCACACCGAGGAGGATGAGGCGCGAGTCGGCGGATGGGGTGTTCAGGTCTTGCTGCTGCCCGATGACCTGCCCGACGCGGATCAGGCGGACCCCTGCCTCCGGAGCACCAGCGTGCCGCGTGTCGTGGTCGCCGGCAGCTTCGACCGGAACGAGCCGGTGGCGGTCGCGCTTGCCGCCGCGGCGCTGCTTCCGGATATGGAGGTGCGCTTGACCGGCGATGTCGGACGGCTTCCGTCGAAACTGCGCTCGAAGGCGCCCGCCAACGCCGTCTTCACGGGCTATCTCCCTTACGCGCGTTTCCTCGGTGAGCTCCTGACCGCAGACGTGGTAGCGGCGTTCAGCAGCGACCGGCACATCATGAATCGAGCGGCCTTTGAGACCGTCGGCCTCGGCCGTCCCCTGGTCCTGTCTGATGTGCCGGGACTGCGGGCTCGATTTGGTGAGGCGGCCTTGTTCTGTCAGAACGAAGCGGTGGCGATGGCCGAGGCCATCCGCCAGGCGCACCGCGAGCGGCAAGACCTCGCCGACCGCAGCCAGGTCCTCCGGCGCCGGCTTCAGGCCCAGCGAGACGCCGCCGTCGCGGAGCTCAGGTCGATGATGGAGATGGCTTGCCCTGGTCGCGTGGCCTGGTGAGCTCAGCATCGTGACCTCCCGCCTCGTTGCCCGAGGCGCAACCCTCTTGCGCAGCAGGCTCGTCCGCAGCGCCCTGGGTCTCTACGCCATCCAGCTCAGCAGCTGGCTGCTGCCGCTGGCGACGATCTTCTTCCTGGCGCGCAGGCTGGGTCCGGAACACTGGGGCCTCCTCGTCTTCATGCAGGGGGTGGCCGCCTACGTGATCTTCCTGGTGAGCTACGGGTTCACGTATTCGGCCACTCGCGAGGTGGCTCGCAATCGTGGCGACCCCGACAGGCTGGCAGACGTCCTCGCCGGCGTCCTCGGCGCCAAGGTGACGCTGGCCGTCCTCTCATTGCTGATCGTCATCCCGGCCAGCTTCCTGGTCCCCGCGATCCATCGCAGCCAGGGCCTGCTCTGGCCGACCATGCTCTGGGCATTTGCCTGGGCCTTCAGCGCGAGCTGGTACTACCAGGGACGGGAGCGGATCGGGGTCGCGGCCGGATGCGAAGCATCGGCTCGGGTCCTCTCCCTGGCCGGCATCCTGGCGGTGGTGCGGTCCCCGGACGACACGTGGAAGGTGCTCGCCATCCAGGGCGGTCTGGTCTTTGCCGCCGTCCTCGTCGAGATGGGACTTGCCTACCGCGAGGTGCGCTTCCGAATGCCCACCCCTCGACTCGTATGGCGCACGCTGCGCTGGGGCTGGAGCATGTTCCTCCTCGGAGGCGCGCTCAGTATGTACACAATCGGAAACGGTTTCATCCTCGGGCTCTTCGCCTCCTCGACCGTGGTTGCCTACTACATGGGCGCGGAACGGATCAGCAAGAACTTCGCCACTTTGCTCAGCCCGATCACGCAGGCCGTCTTCCCTCGCACCAGTCACCTGGCCGAGCATGCGCGAGGCGAGGCGGCCAGGCTGACCCGGACGAGCCTCTTCCTCATGGGCGGGGCGGGCTGCGTCATAGGCATCCTGGTCTTCCTCGGAGCGCCGTTTCTTGTTCGCCTGGTCCTCGGACCGGGTTACGAGCCCGCGGTCGTAGTCCTCAGGATCCTGGCCTGCCTGCCGCCGCTGATCGTGGCCAGCAACGTCCTCGCGGTCCAGTGGATGCTGGCCCTGGGCCTGGACCGTCTGGTCAACAAGCTCATGTTCGCGGCCGGGGTGCTGAACGTGCTCCTCGCGGTGGCACTGGTGCCTCGCTACCTGCACGTCGGTATGGCGATCGCGGTGGTCACCGCTGAGGCGCTGGTCACTTTCGGGCTGTACGCCGTGGTCCGGATCAAGCACATCGACCCTCTGGCGATCGCCAGGCTGCGCGAGCAGGCAGGGCCGGTGAGCGTCTCGGCCTGACGGAGGGCGCGGGCTTGATCGAGGCCATCATCCCGCGGGTCATGGCTTTGATCCCGCTCGTCCCGGCCGTGGGGGCTGGGCTTGCGTTTCTCGCGGTGACCTACTGGCGACCCGCCATCGGCTGCGGCCTGCTTGTGTTCCTGATCCCGCTGACGACCGGCCTGGGCCGAGGCACGATCGTGCCCTTCCTGCGCCCCAACGAAGCGCTCCTGCTCGTTCTCCTCGCGGGCCTTGCCCTGCACCGCCTTCACCATCCGCGGCGGCGGCCGATCACTAGCCTTGACCTGGCGGTCGGAAGCTTCGCCATCGGCGCGGTCGTCGTGCCGTCCCTGGTGCTCTTCCTATCTGATGAACGCGGTCTTGTCGGCACGGACACGCTCCGCGACGTACTCGCCCCGGCGCAGTTTCTCCTGGTCTATCTCGTCTTCTCGCGGACCGAGTTCTCGAGCCGGGACGTGCGGATGATCCTGAACCTCGCGATGCTCGCCGCCGTCGTGGTGGGTCTGCTGGCCATCGCTGAGCTGGTGGATGTGGCCGGGATTCGCGAACTCATGGCCAGGTACTACCCGGTGCCCGTCACGCCAAGCTGGGATCCGGTCTACAGGCCGATGTCGACGCTCGGCCACTACAGCGCGGTTGGAGCCTTTGGAGCCATGAACTTCACCCTTGCCCTGTCCCTGGCGACCGTACGCCATCCCGACTTTTCGAGGGTCTGGTTGAGCATGGTGATGGTGGTGAACCTGGCGGCCGTGGTTGTCAGCCTGACGTGGGCGCCGCTGCTGGTGCTGCCGCTAGTGGCCGGGATCGTCGTCTGGCACGGACGCCACGTACCACGGGAGCTCGGCATCACCGTCGGAGCCCTTGCCATAGCCTTCGTGCTCTTCTGGCCGGCGGTCAGCGGGCGCATCGCCCAGCAGGGTGTGGCCTCTTCAATCGGCCAGGGCCTGGTGATCCCTCAGACGTTCGAGACGCGTCTTGAACACTGGCAGGAATTCTTCCTGCCGGCGCTTGCCGATCACGTCTGGCTGGGGACGGGAACGATCATCCCGAGCATCGTCCCCACGCCGCTGACCGACTTCGTCGACAACGAGTACCTGCGTGACGCATTCCGGGCGGGGATCGTGGGGTTGATGCTCCTGCTAGTCATGCTGCTGGCGATCGCGCTGACCGCGTGGAGCAGCCGGCGCGCCGCCTCCGATCTGATGCGCCGGAGCCTCGGGAGCACGTGCCTGGCCCTAATCGTCTTCCTCGCGCTGATCGGAGTGACCGCCGAGTACCTGTTCTTCGGCGGCGTCTCCCAGGAGTTTGCGATGCTGATCGGGCTGCTCGCGGCTCACAACCCGGTGGAGGCTCCTGCGCCGCAGAGATCAGCGACGCGCGCGGTTAGGTCCCACAGTCCGGCTTGATCGTGCCTGGCGTGGCCGCCTGCACAACCTGGATCATCTCGATCCACGGGTTGGAGAAGTTGCCTGCGTCCCAGTTCTGGTAGAGCCCGAAACCGGTCTCATGCATCACGAAGTGCACCCAGGAGACGCCTTGATGGTTGAAGTTCGCGAGATCGTCCGGCACGTACGTGGTTCCCTGCGAGCGCTGCGCGCCCACCTCGCCGACGAGAAACGGGCGCTTCGTCGGAGTCGACGGGTCGGCCCCCGGGAATTCGCAGCCGTCGGTTCCCACCGTCGCATAGCAATGACCCGACCAGAGGACGCGGTCGCCGTTGACCGACGGCAGATCCCAGTCGGCCGAGCTCACCTCGAGGACCACGAAATGGTGTGGATCGACTGCGGTGATCGCGTCGTAGACCCTTTGCGCCCAGGAGTCGTAGGCGGCGACTGAGGGCGGCGCGGGCTCGTTGAACACGTCGTACCCGGCGATCGTGGAGTTGTTCTGGTAATGACCGGCAAAGTCGGCCCAGAAGTCGATCAGCGCCTGCTGGTTGGCGGCCGAGCTCCAAAATCCGTTCTGGCCTCCGTATCCACCGTCGGTGCCCCCGGGCGGTTCGTGCATGACAGGGATCAGCCAGAGATGGTTGGCCATCGCCCAGGCGACATGCCGATCGACCACGGCGAAGAACCCGGCGCGGTCAGCCGAGTACCACGCGTAGTCGAGACCGAAACGGATCACGTTCTCGCCCAGGACGCCACTCGCCTGCGCGTAGTCGGCGATGCTGGCGTTGATGAGGTCGATGTCCGGCCCGCCACAGCAGGACAGCGCCGGCTCATTGTTGAAATTCTCGCCACGCAGCACGACGTTCTGGCCGTCGTAGACAAGGTTGCCGTCGCTCACGGTCAGGTAGGCGCCGGAAGCCACCGGGCGGCCCCAGTCGGTGGTCGCCGGCACAGAGCCTGGCTGCGCAGAGCTGGACGGCGTCAGCAGCGCGACCATGAAGCTCGCAAGCAGCGCGATACGAACGTGATCCAAAGTCGCCTCCTAGCCAGTTCACCGCACGGCCCCGGCACCCGTCAACACGGCATGAGCCACCATGCATGGGCACTCGTCCCACCCAGGCACGATGCTGTCCCGGGGCGGAGCCGGCGAACCCATTGTCGAGTGGCGAGCCCCCTGCTTTGGTTGAACTGAGATGAGGAGCCGGGGAGTCACGATTCATGCGACCGCAGACGTGTCGCCTGATGCCGCCGTCGGGGCAGGAACCAAGGTATGGAACGAAGCCCAGGTCCGCGAAGGTGCATGGATCGGTCGTGACTGCATGCTGGCCAAGGGCGTGTACGTGGACACCGACGTCGTGGTCGGCGATCAAGTCAAGCTCGAAAATCGTGTGTCCCTGTTTCGGGGAGCTCGTCTGGGTCCGGGCGTGTTCGTGGGACCTCATTCGTGCCTGCTGAACGACAAACGGCCTCGCGCGACCACACGGGGAGGCGGGCTGAAACGCGAGGCCGACTGGATCGTGAGCGGTGTGACGGTGGCCGAAGGAGCCTCAATCGGCGGCGGGTGCACCATCCTGCCGGGCGTCCACATCGGGCGTTTCGCCATGGTCGGGGCGGGCGCGGTTGTGACTCGAGATGTACCGGATCACGGTCTGGTAGTCGGCAACCCCGCCCGGCTGGTCGGCTTCGTCTGCGAATGCGGTTGCCGCCTGCAGGCGGGCGGCGCCTGTGCGAGCTGCGGCGGTCGCCGGGAGGCTATGCCGGCGTAAAGCGCGGGGGATCAGTAACCGCCCACGAGCCCCCTTCTCGCCGCCACGCTTGGAACCAGGGTTCGACGCTTGGGGACGGGCCCGAGTGAATCCGACCTGCAGGCAACGCGGTCTATGCCGGCTTCGAGGCGCCAGCCTCGATCAGCTCGGTGAGGATCGAATCCCTGAGCATGACGAAGCACACCCGGCGGCCTCCGAAGGCCACCGCCGGCGTCGGCCGAGCGAGGAGCCGCGCCCCTCGCGCCCGGAGCTTTTCCAGCTCTGCCTCGAGAGGGTCTGCCAGGAAAGCCTGGTGGTAGATGCGCACACCCCTGGCGAGCCAGCCGTCGAGCACAGTCGATCCGGGCAGCTGCTCCAGAACCTCGAGCTGCGGTCCGCAGCCACGCAAGAAGAGGCCCCTGACGCCCAGCACCGGATCGGTGAACGGCGTGCCCACCGCCGAATAGCCGAGGCTCGACAGGGCGTCGACCTCCGCCACCAGGTCAGACGAGGCGACGCCGAGATGATGAAAAGTCAGCATGCTGTTTCACTGCTCCTGCATGCGACCGAGGCCACGCCCGCCGGCAGCCGCCAAGACCACACGCGCCATTCGGGTGTGATCCGCTCAGAGAGGTCAGCGCCCAGCCAATGGAGCAGGTTGGCGCCATCCGCTTTCGCGATTGCCTCCTTCTGCGTCCACAGCCGGTAGAAGCTTGCCCGGCCGCGGGAAGGGGCCGCGCGTCGAAGGCGGCGTGCTTCATCGGGCGCGAAGAACCGGTCCGCCAGGCCCCTCCAGTCCAGGCCCGGCCGGAACCACTCCACGTCGACCCCGAGCTCGCCTCCTCGAGTCAGCGCGTAGAGAACGCGGTCTCTTGAGTGCGACATGCTGAAGCGAAGCGGTGGCTTAGCCGCGGGAGATATCAGGATCGGCTTGCCGTTCGACTCCCGACCGAGACGTATGCTGCGTGGCGCGACGCCCAGATAACGCGCGAGCAGGACGCAAAGCTGCCTGTGACCGGCAGCCCGTTTCAGCGAGCCCAACCAGACGTGCACCTCTCCCGGCTCCAGCAGAGCAAAGCCCTCGATCTTCCTCGGGCGCTTGTCATCGGCGGCCAGGACAAGGAACTTCACGCGCGGATCGGCTTCAGCTTGCGGTAGAACTCGACGGCCGACGCGTTCGGGCCAAGGGGCACCCCGCAACGCGCCACCGGCCGGGCCGGATTGCCCTGTACCAGGGTCATCTCCTCCACGTTCCCGGACACCACGCTGCCGGCGGCGACCACCGCCCCGCGGCCGATGGTCACGCCGGGGAGGATGATCGCGCCCGGGCCTACCCAGACCTGGTCTTCGAGCCGAACAGAGAAGGGCCCGCGCGCCAACAGCGTCGGGGTCACGTCATTGAAGTGGGCGATGATCATGCTCCGCGCGCCGAGGAAGACGTCGTTCCCGATCGACACCAGCTCCGGATGCATCGTTTCGATGATCACATCGGTGCTGATGAAGACTCTCTGGCCGATGTCAACCCCTCTCCAGCGGTGCAGACGCAACCTGAGGTTGCTCCCTCCAGGAACAAAGAGAGCCGCCAACTGGAGAAGCCGGATCGTGGCCGGGTGCACGAATGTCATGCGCCTAAGCGGACCGCGCCTCGCCGTCGGAAAGCTTCGTCCGCAGCAATGCCTGCAGCTCGCCGAAGGTGGCCGCCGCCCGCAGCTCCTCGAGCTCTTGGTCGTCGAAGCGGACCCCGAAGCTCTTCTCAACTTCGAAGATGACATTGATGTGGGACAGCGAATCCCATCCGGGTATGTCGGCGTAGAGGGTGCCGGCCACAAGCCGAGCATCGGGCAGCCGGAACAGCTTCTGCACGATCTCGACCAGCGTCGGGTGCAGTTCCCCCAGATCACCTCCACCTACGAAGGGGAGGGCGCTCATCCACTCGAGTATATGAACGAGGCCGGAAGAGCCGGGATGAGCTTCTTCGCCATGGCCTGGGACAAGGCGCCTATCGGGATTCCGGCCTGTCCCAAGGGACAACGCGGTAGAGCAGGCTTGTTTTTCACCTTGCGGCGACGCGCACGCCCGCACACGCTCGGAGGGCATGGACAATGCAGGGCTCCCCGTGCCCATGCTCGACCGGAGCAAGGAGGATGTGCGTCGTGCCCTCGATCGCCATCTGAAGGCGATCCCGGCCGGCGCCGCGCCGGGGTTCGAGCGGTCAATGGAGATCGCCGCCGCATGCCGGCAGCTCGGACAGCGCGACGAAGCGTACGGCTGGCTGCGGCAGGCGGCCGGCGAGGCCGAGACCTTCCTCCAATGGCAGGCGGCGGCGCTCGCGTTCAAGCAAATGAGGCGTGAGGCCCCTCCCAGGGCCACGCGCACGGCGCGAGTGGCGCTGCTGGGCAGCTACACGACCTCCCAGCTGGCGCCTCTGCTCGGCCTGGCGGCGTTCCGAGAAGGGTTCGACATCGACATCTACGAGAGCAGGTACGGGCAGTACAGCCAGGACCTGATCGACCCCGACAGCGAGCTCTACGCATTCCACCCTGAGGTGGTCATCCTGGCCGTTCACGAGGGGGCGCTCCGCCTCCCGGAGCTGAGCGGCGATCCGGACGCGGCGGTCGGCGCGGAGCTCGAGCGCTGGCGGCAGCTCTGGGCGCTGGGCACCAGGCGTGCGTCGGCGCGCGTGATCCAGCACACCTTCGTGACCCACCCAGCCCAGCCGCTCGGGCACCTGGCGGGCCGGCTCGGGTCGCGTTATGCGATGGCCCAGATGCTCAACTTCCGCATGATGCGGGAGGCTCCCGCCGAGGTCGCATTCGTCGACTGCGAAAGGCTGGCTTCCTGGTGCGGGAAGCAGGCCTGGTTCAGCGACCGCTACTGGTACCTGACGAGGCAGGCGCTCGCCCCTGACGCCCTACCGCTGCTGGCCCGTCACACCGCCGCCGTGCTGGCGGCGACGCTCGGCCTGAGCAGGAAGTGCCTGGTCCTGGACCTCGACGGCACCCTGTGGGGCGGCATCATCGGCGAAGATGGGCTGGGCGGCATCACCCTCGGCGGCGGCCCGGCTGGAGAGGCTTATGCCGACTTCCAGTCGTTCCTGCTCGGTCTGAAGCAGAAGGGAATACTACTTGCGGTCGCCTCCAGGAACAACGACTTCGATGCCCGGCTGCCCTTCGAAGAGCACCCCGACATGCGCCTGCACCTCGCCGACTTCGCCGCCTTCGTCGCCGGCTGGAAGGACAAGGTGAGCGACCTGCGCGACATCGCCGGCGAGCTGGGGCTCGGCCTCGACAGCCTGGTCCTGGTCGACGACAGTCCCGCAGAGCGGGCGCTGGTGCGCGCCCAGCTGCCCGAGGTCGACGTGATCGAGCTGCCCGCGGATCCGGCGGAATACGTGCGGACGCTGACCGGCTACCCCGGCCTCGAGACCGTGGCGCTGACGGAGGAGGACACGCGCCGCACCGAGCAGTACCTGGCCCGGCGCGAAGCGAGCCGGTTGGAGGCGGCAACCGGCAGCCTTGCCGAGTTCCACCGCAGCCTCGAGATGTCGGCGCGCGTGACGCCCTTCGACGAGCAGACCATGCCGCGCGTCGCGCAGCTGATCGCCAAGACCAACCAGTTCAACCTGACCGGGGGGCGCCCGGGGCTCGCTGAGCTGAATGCGCTCGTGCGGGATCCGAACACCGTGCATCTCTGCCTCAGGCTGCGGGACCGCTTCGGCGACCACGGCCTGGTCAGCATCCTCCTGGGACGGCAGCACGGCGAGGCGGTTGAGGTCGATGTCTGGGTCATGAGCTGCCGAGTGCTCGGCCGCACGGTCGAGGCCGCGATGATCGAGCACCTGTGCCGAGAGGCTGCCGCCCGCGGTTGTCGCCGCGTGCGCGGAACCTACGTCCCCACCACGCGCAACCAGCTGGTGCGAGACCTCTACCCGAGTTTCGGGTTCGAACTCGTCACCGAGGAGGCCGGAACGACCACCTGGGAGCTTGACCTTTCACGCGGGGGAGCGATCCGCAACGAACTCATCGCGGAGTGGGTGGACGATGGTCCGCGCCTGCCGGCCGTCTTGGGGCCGCAGGACGTCGTCGCCTTGAAGGAATGACGGTGCCGGCGGTCGGGGTCTTCCCTCCACGGGAGCGTGCCATCCGGCGCCGCTTGTTCGATGCCCTCGAGCGCGCCTTTCGCGTTCGTTTCGAAGGTCGTGAGGAAGGCGACTTCGAAGGCCTGGATGCCGCCGTCTTCGTGGCCGCGGCGGGGCTAATCCAGCGCCCGCCATGCCCGTCGGTCTCGTTCGAGCACGGTGGCGTCGAACGTCCATGCAGGGGCTATATCCGGCTCGGAACCGACGCGTTGCTGGATGGACGCCTGAGGGGGCGTGTCTTGACGGATGGCGAAGCGGAGGCCGTGCCGGTCCTGCACCCATCTCTCCCCGCGCGCGTGCTCGCGGCCGCGTCGAACGGGCCGCTATGGGTCACCTCTCAGGACGCCGGCCAGCCGCGTCACTACCTCGCCGCGCTCGCCCCAGCCGAGCTGGGAGTGGACGAGCCGCTGCGCGCGCGTCTCCGAGCCGGGTCATTCATCGGCCTGCTTCCACTGGTTCATCTCCTGCGTGAGATCTCCACCGAATGGTCCTGGTCGGATCCGCCACCCCGCGCCTGCTTCATCATCGACGACCCCAATCTCCACTCCCTGACCTACGGCCACGTCGACTTTCGCCGCCTGGTGGCACACGCCGCGCGCGGCGGCTACCACGTGGCCATCGCCAGCACTCCCATCGACTATGGCTACGTACATCCGGCGGCACGCGCCCTCTTCGCCGGGCACCCAAGACAGGTCTCGCTGGCGATCCACGGCAACAACCATGAACGCCACGAGTTGTCCGGCGTCCGCGGTGAAGAGGCGGCGCTGGCCATCGCGGGACAAGCCATCCGCCGCTGCGAGCGACTGGAGCGGCAGTCAGGTCTGCATGTCTCACGCGTGATGTGCGCGCCGCATGAAGAATGCGGCCGGACCATGCTGAGCGCTCTCTTTCGTCTCGGGTTCGACGCTCTGTGCAAGGAGCCGAGCTGGCGAGTGAGCCGTGATGCCGGCAACCCCGAAGGCGTCCTGGCCGGATGGGAGCCCGCGCAGACCGTCGAGGGACTGCCCGTCCTGCCTCGGTACCGACCGTTGGGTGATGAAGAGGACCTGGTGTTTCGCGCCTACCTGAACCTTCCCCTGCTCCTCTACTTCCACCACTGGGACCTGGCCGGCGGCCCGGACGTGCTCGACGCTGCCGCTGACATCGTCAACCGCGTCGCGCGACACGAGTGGATGTCGCTCGCCGACGTGTGCCGATCCAACCTGGTCCTGGACCGAAGGGGGGAGACGCTGGTCGTCAGACCCTACGCGCGGCGGGTCTCGCTGAGCGTCGCCGTGGACGTGCAGCGGATCATCGTCGAAACCGCGCCGTCCGAACCGCCCGTCCAGGTCCGGCTCTCGTGCGGCCGGCTGTCCGCCTTCGGGCTGTCGGGCGCCTCGTTCATTCTTTCCGGCCCCTTCAGTTCGTCGGTCGAGATCGAGATGGTTTCCCCGCAGGCTCTGTCCGCGGATGCCGTTCCACGACCGTTGCCTCGGTTGTGGCCCGTGGTTCGGCGAGCCATGACCGAATCCCGCGACCGCCTCGGGCCGCTGCCCGGCCGCCTTGGCGGGCGCCGCGCAGGCCCGTAGGCAGCCTTACAGCTCGATCAATGCCTTGCGAACAGCGTAGAGGACGGCCTGTGCCCGGTCATATATCTCGAGCTTCTCGTAGATGTGGCAGATGTGGTTTCTCACCGTCTTTTCGCTGATCTTCAGCGTGAAAGCGATCTGCTTGTTCGGCTTGCCGCTCGCCATCAGCTTCAAGATTTCGACCTCGCGTGCGGTCAGGCCGTCGTAGAACTCCTTCGGAGTGCTGGCCCCGGTCAGCATGTCGAGCACGCGGTTGGCCACCGCTCCCGCCATCACCCGCTCGCCGGCGAGCACGGCCATGATGCTGGACGCTATTGCCGCCGGCTGGGCGTCCTTCAGGACGTAGCCGCACGCGCCGGCGCGCAGAGCCTGGAGCACGTAAGTGTCGGCATCGAAGGTCGAAAGGATCAGCACCTTGACCCCAGGCTGGTCGGCCACGATCTTCGCGGTCGCCTCGACGCCGTCCATTCCCGGCATCTTGAGATCCATCAAGACCACGTCCGGCTTCAGCGCGGCGGCTTTCTCCACCGCCTCGAGGCCGTTCGCCGCCTCACCGGCTAGGGTGATTCCCGGTTCCTCCTGCAGAAGGCGTGCCAGACCGCTTCGAAACAGGGTTTGATCATCGGCGATCAGGACACGGGCAGGGCGTGTTTGCGTTGCCAGTTGAGCACCTCCTTTGGAAAGTTCGCTATGACCGTCGTCCCGCCGCAACCACTGCGAATGCTCAGCTCGCCGCCGAGCAGGGCGGCGCGCTCCCGCATGCCGAGGATGCCCGCTCCGACCGGTCTTGCGTCATCGAACCACACCCAGCCACGTCCATCGTCTTGAATGCTGACGACGAATCGGTGATTCGACGTGGCTTTGAGCGCGACGTGAACCCTCCGCGCGCCGCCATGCCGGTGCGCGTTGGTGATTGCTTCCTGAATGATGCGGTAGAGGTTGATGGAGGTGTCTGGAGGCAGTGTTACAGGCCAGGTGGGGCTCACCGACAGGCGCACCTTCACACCGGTTCGCCGCTGATACTTGGAAAGTAAGTCGCTTCGCACAGCTTTGACGAACTCATACGCGAACCCGGGCTGCCCGCGCAGGTCCCATTGCATCTGCCGCATGTTGTTGAGGACTTCCCGCACCGAAGTCTCGATGTATCCGAGCTGATCCAACACGCCCTGCCGGCCTTTGTGCTCGCGCGCGAAAACTTGCGTCTGCATCAGTACCGCCGTCAGGTCCTGCATGACCTGGTCGTGAAGCTCGCGCGCGAGCTCGCCCTTGACCCGATTCACGACGGATTCCATACTTTCGTGCTGCAGCGGCAGCTCGACGATCCGGCCGATCGCCGCAGCCTTCACCACCACCACGAAACCACGCCCACGTGCTCCCCTGTCCGTGCGAACCTGTTCATTCAGCCCACGCGCCCGACCACCTGAAGTTATCGCTTCGAGTTCTGCTCGACGCCGTACCCTTGTGGGAATCTCGTTTCCTACATTTGCACGAGGGGGCTTGGAGCGGCCTGTCAGTCCTTGATCTCATCGCCCTCCGGCCGTTTTCTCTTCTGCAGGATTTCGGTGATGGTTTGCGAGAGCCGTTCCCGCATCATGCGGCTCTTGATCAGCCACGACAGCACACCGAGCTCCTGCACCCGGCGGAGGTCGACATGATCAACGGTGTCCAGCAGCACGATGACCGCCAGGTGCTTGGTTGGAGGGTGGGAGCGGAGCCGCTCGAGTGTCGCGACCAGGTCGAGGTCGGGCAGCGTATTCAGCAGCAACACGTCGGGAGTCGACTCCATGATTCGAGAGATGGCCGAATTCGCGTCGTGCACGAGGTCGACCTGCCATCCGTCTCGTTCCAGAACTTCCTGATGCAGCCGGCCGAGAACCCGGTCGGACTCGGCGATGAGCACGTTCTTGCCGATCGGGTCGTCGACCCGCTTCCAGCCTGTCGCTGGACGCTCCTGGGTCGGATTGGTCTCCGGACGGCGACGTTCCAAGATGAAACCTCCTCGCTCGACATTGGACCGCGTCAGCAGGGAATGACTTAACGTTATGTGTGGCGACCGCACTCACGCAGCCTACTGATGTGTGAATCTCACCTACCGCAATTGGTGTAGGGCAAACCCACACATTTTGTCGTGCGGTCCCACGCTGATCGCGATTCCCGAAACGGCCGAGCCGATCCGTTAATCATTGGCAACACAGTTTGGTGAAAATTCGAGCTGCCCGACCGAAAACGATGGAGCACTCGCGTTGAGCTCGCTGACGCGATCTTTGAGTACCTCGAGATCTTTCACAACCGCAAGCGTCACCATTCGTCGCTGGGTATGCTCACACCCGTCGACGTTGAATCTCGACGTCGTCAGCCAACGACAGCAGCATGATTTCCAATTAACCGGCTCTATCTGAGCCAGGACACCCCTCAGGCCGCATAGGGCAATTCGCACCCGAGCACCTGGATCGGAAGCTGCCGTCGAGAGCATATGGATTGCATGCTGATCGTCAACCAACCACAGCTCGACGCGGTCATCCATGAGAATTGCCGCGAGACTCGCCCACATCGGAGCCACAACATGCGACCGCCAGCACCGCGCATGGCTCCCTGTCATCGATTTGTAACGCGAGGCTGCGACGCTGCCCAAGGCCGCGGAATCTCGCGGAGAAAGAATCAGAGGAGTGACAGTATGAGACTTCGATTGTTTGCGGTGCTCGGACTTTCGGCGCTGGGCCTGTTTGCAGCAACAAGCCCGACACAGGCGGCTGTTGACTTCGTCAACCCGGCGGTGAGCAGCTTCGCTGACATCAACACCGGCTGGTACGACCATCAGCAGATCTGGTATGCGGCTTCGACCGTCGCCAGTGCCACCGTGGCCGCCGCCAACCTGGCGGCTCAAGGCCAGACCGTCTACCACGTGGAGAATCCGGACGGCAGTACGCCGACTCAGCAGCTGACCTTTCCTGTGCCGCCCACTGGCGGCATCACCAGCAGTGGCAATGTGATAAGCGCGATCCCCACCGAAGTCGGCTACAACGGCGGGGCATGGAATCTCAAGATCTTCGTCTGGAACTCTCCTGCCACACGCGCGCTGACCAGGGACGATGACATCCTGGCTGCCGTCGCCAACCGTGAGGGAACGCTCATCACCACCCAGATCGTGGTGCGCTGCCCGCTCGTTAACTTCAGCGCGCTCCGCTGATCATTCGATTCGAGAGGGCGGGCCTTGCAACAGCCGCCCTCTCGAACCTTGGCCGGCCGTCTGTGGTGGCGCGCCCACGAAGAGGCATGCCGGTTGAATTTCCACAAGCCACACTCTGACTCAGTCATGGATCGCCCCAGCGAACTCGAGGGCGTTTTGGTGTTGAGTTCCAAGGCCAGTGGTCTGCAGCCCATGGCGATAACGTAGGCACTGGTGTGATCCTCGCCGTTCCGCGCAACATGTCCGAGCGGCTCGCCGTACGCATGGTCAGGATGGTTCTGGGTGAGCACGGAGTTTCGACCGTGACGGGAAAGCAGTACAAGGTCCCCGAACCCGGATAGAAGCTTTAAACCGCGGTCAGCTCCAATTGGTCATGCGAATGGACGACTAGGCGGGCTGATCGCTGCTCGCCGTATGAATGTTTGATAACGATAAGGCGAGCTTACTGGGACCCAGGGACCTTCGCGCGCGTCTTCTATGTATGTGTCTATATATGTGTCGCCCCAGCCGACCCACATCGTCCTGATGAGATCCTGATCGGTTTGCGCAGGTTGGCGCCGGCGCTGAGATTTCCATCTGACCCGCTGCTTCTTCGGGACGCGTGAGCTTCAGATCAGCGATCTAGAAGCCCCGCTGTTTCCATTGGGACTTAGGTGTCTTCCTGATCTCTGCGGGAACTTATCCCGGTCACGTGAGTATGCCGGTGGCTTGGCCGACCTCGATCAGGTGGCCGTCGGGGTCCCGGACATACGCGCGGATCTCTCGTCCATGATCCTTCGGCTCGGTGAGGAACTTCGCGCCCTTCGCCGACCATTCCTTGTAGATCTTGGCGATGTCAGCGACACGAATGTTGAGGAATGCGCTTGTGCGGTTGGGGTCGGGCGGGGTGGTGAGAGTTACGGTTGGCTTATCGTCCGTAGGACCGCCGCCCAGATTGAGGATCAGCCACGTGTTCGCAACCTTCATGATCACCGGGTCGCGCTCGATGAGAACCTGCCCGTCGAAAAGCGACCGATAGAACTCACGGGAGCGGTCCTGATCGGAAACCACGAGAAAGTGCGTGATAACGAAACCGTCTTTCGGCGCGGGGAAGTCTTCTGGGTTCACTTGCAACCTCCAGGTTGTCGTCAGTAGCCGACTCAGTACTTGCTTGGCGCCTTGGTGCTGAAGTTCGAGACCAGTTGCTGCACCCGCGACTTGCCGCATTCGGGGCACTTTGGCGGCTCCTTCTTCAACCGGTCGTGTTCACTGATCGGGACGCTCACTTCAAAGTGCTTGCGGCACGCCTTGCACTCGAACTCGTAAACAGACATGACATTCCCACCTCCGAAATCACCGACCACCGTCAACGCCCGAGCCTTTGAGCCGCACGACAAACCAGGGCCCTTAGGCCGCACAACCCACCACCTCCAGTCTGATCGCAACACTGGCGGTTGGCAGGGTGTTCAAAGAGCCCGAGGCGCCGTAGAGTGCGGCCTTGATTGCTCGAGTCACAACCGCGCAGGGCCAACCAGAGGAGATTGCGTAGACGGTCCAGTTCTTTGAGGACGTGGGCGTTCCTTCCTGCCTTGGGGCGGGTTTCAGAGCCGCCTACTTCTTGGTCGATCGGACGAACGGCAAATGGGTGGAGCTGAGCCTGGGGGGAGTAAGGGAGCTCACGAAGCAGCACTGGCTGCCGGAGCGCAGCGGCTGTGGGGCCGCGAAGAGGCCTAGATGCTCGGCGCGTGAATCCATGCCGGCGTGGTCTCGTCCGAATACACGAGGTGGCTGCGGACGTTATGGCGCGGTCAGGCTAGCGGATGCCCACCGTCAGCGTTAACGCCCGGTCGCACAGGTACCTCACCTGCAATGCTGACAATAATGCAGCCTTAAACAGCTCATCGTCGCTCGCGCGCGCGTCCTCTACTAATGCGCTGCGGGTTGACCGGGCTCTTGCTTGTGATAAGCCCCGGTTCTCGTGAGCAACCCAGCGACAACGGGACGGAAGCAGATGCTCGGCTCGGTCTCGAATGACCGATTGGGGCCTCTTATATAGGACTTTTGTCCTAACGCCGGGCTCGGCCCGGTTCGGGGCAGCAAAGCCCATGCTTGACGTCCGCATCCAGCGCGACCATAGTTGGATTTCCGCGGGCGAAATTCAGCATCCATTAATGCATCGCAACCGGTTGGGAAGGGAGCGGACGGAATGGCGCTTGAGTTTTCGAAGCCTGTCCGGTTGGGGAAAAACCTCGGCCAGCTTCAGCTTGCCGGCGAGATCAATGGTGCGGCGCCTCAACCCAGGGTGCTGATCACCGATGATCAAACGCTGTTCCGTGCCGGGCTGGCGCGGTTGCATGCCGCTGACGCCCGACTGCGTGTACTCAACCCGACGGACGATGGGCTCGACACAGTCGAGCGAACCCTCCGGCGCAACCCGGACATGGTGGTGATAGACGTGCAATTCCCGAGCACCTCGCGGGAAGAGTCATCAACGTTCGAAGTCGTCGTCCTGGCTGCTGACTTCGATCAGGAGACTGCGCGCGCTGGACAGGGCAATGAACCCAAAAGCGCGTCCGGCCACGAGGTCATCGCCGATGCGGTCGTTTCGCGAATACTCGCGTTCTACGCTTCCAAGGACCAGGCGGCGCTGCGCGCAAGCCTGACGTCTCCAAGCGCGAGCTAAGTGTCCTCTCATACGTCGCCGCGGGTAGGTCCAACAAACAGATTGGGAGTCTTTTGGGAATCAGCCAGAAGACGGTCCGCAACCACCTGAGCCGAATCTTCCACAAGCTAGGAGCCAGCAATCGAACCGAGGCTGTCATGAATGCGATGCGCCTTGGATTGATCATCGTCTGACTCCTGGTCGGATGGTCTGTGTGGGGAAGGGGAGCCACCTCCGGCAAGGTGGTCCCCCCTTCCGCTCGTCACCTGGCGAAGTCTTGATCCGTCGCCGGTGGACAGTTTGGTCGGCAAATAAATCTGACTGACGAACCTTTTCCGACCCTAGTCGCGGTAGGTCCCGCACTCAATGGGTCTTTCGTACCAAGCGGTGCTCGCGGGGTGAGAACCCCGCTCTAAACGCAGCGCGTCTCTCGTCGCATGGGGACAAAAGTCCCCCTTGCGCCGGCGTCCGGCCGTCCCTAACGTGGACCGGACCTAGGTACCTGTGGTGGGAGGTGATCGCACGCCGGCAAGTGCTGTCGCATCCGACGGGGTGAAGGTCCGTGGAGCCGGTCGCTGCCGCGTGCTTCGTGACTCACGGCAACGAAAGGGTCGAAAGCTGAGCGCGCCGACATGAGTCGAGTTTGGCCTGAGGGGACGCTTGGTTTCGTGGCGACCGAACCCCGCTACGCGGGCTTCTGGAAGCGCCTTGCCGCCTATCTCATCGACCTGATGCTGATTTACATCGTTGAGAGTGTTCTGGCGGTCGGGGTGGTGATGATGGGTCCCCGCGAAATCAACATCGTGGGCATCATCTCCGGCCTCTTCAATTTCATGCTGGTGTCGGCGGCGCTTGCGTGGGCCTATTACGCGTTGTTCGAGAGCTCACCCATGCAGGGTACGGTCGGCAAGTACGCGTTGGGGATATACGTCACCGATCGTCACGGTGACCCGATCGGTTTCTGGCGCGCCACCACCAGATACTGGCTGAAGCCACTCTCGACTCTGACCCTGATGGTGGGGTGGATCATGGCCGCGTTCACACCGCGAAAGCAGGCCCTTCATGACTTGCTGGCCGGCACGCTGGTGTTCAGTCGAGGGGACGGGCTCGTGCCGACGTCAGACCCGGCAGACATCAACCTCGATGAGTATTGGGACGGGAAGCGCTGGGTCGGCGCATCAACGCTCCCACCTGCGGGGGGTTAGCGGTGGCCCTGCCTCTGCCCATGCCCCCACCTGCTCGACACAATGCCGGAGTTCGCACCCCGTTGTTTCTGCTCGGGGTTGGAATGGCTCTGCTTGCGTTCATCGGCATGTTCGCATTCGGGATCGTGTTCGCGAATCGCGGACTGACGGGTCGAGAGGTGCCGGTGATCGTCGCCGCCGTCGACATCCAGGCGCGAGAGCCAATCACCATCGCCATGGTGTCACTTGGTCAGACGAGCGCGTCGTCATTGCCGCCACACGCCTTTGTTCGCTTGGAAGATCTGAGGGGTTACTCAGCGGTCGTGCCGATTTACAAAGGCCAGGCGATCACAGCAAACATCGTTTCCCCGGATCCGGATCAGATTCAGGGCGGCATCAACGCCTATCTGCCCATCCCGGAGGGCTATGTCGCCATGACACTGCCCTCGGGCGAGCTGCAGGGCGTTGCCGGGTACGTGACTCCTGGTGACTACATCAACATCATCGCGACTGTCAACACCAGCGTCTTCACGCCCGTGAGCCCGCACATGACCACGCGCACTGTATTCACGAACCTCCACGTGATCCGCGTCGGTCCGCCGTCTTTGAGTCCGAAGGAAGGACAGACCATCGGAATCTCCACAAGCATCACCGTCATCCTCACCGAGTGCGACGCCCAGTATTTGAACTGGCTCCTCGCGAACGTCACGCTGAAATACGTTCTCCTTTCCTATAAGGACTACGACGTCAAGCCGCCGTCGCCGGACGCGGCCTGCCCGTCGACCGTTGCCCCCGCCGTCATCGGACCGGCTCAGGTGGATTCGCGTTGGGCATTCACGAAGGGATGAGCGCCTCGTCGATGTGGGGTGACGGGCGATGAAGGCGGACATCCCTGTAACAGGTTCGCGCGCGATCGGACCCCGGAATCCACCACCGGTCTTGAACGGTGAACGTCTCGCCAGGCCGTTCAACCGAACTCGCGAACAGGCTGACAGCAGCTGGCCCCAGTACCACGCAATGCTCGAACGCGTCGAGGTGCTCGAACGAGCGCCGGTCTTCTTCACTCTCCCCGAAAGCACGATCAGGAATCTGGCTCGTCGAGTTCGGCAGATCATGATCGCCGCCGGCGGCGCGATCGTCTATCAGGGCGAACCGGGCGACACCATCTTCTTCATAGAGAGCGGCCGCTGCAGAGTGATCATCGAAAAGCCTCCCAACGCGGTCACTGTTGCGGTGCTTGGGCCCGGCGATTTCTTCGGAGAATCTGCCTGCGTGCTTGGACGCGACCAGCAAGCATCGGTGATCGCCCAAACAGAGTGCCGGCTGGTCGCCCTCGACAAACAGAGCATGACCTCGGTCGTCGGCCGCGATACAGGCTTCCTCGACGAACTTCGGCGGCTGGCCCATCAAAGGTATCGGACCTTCGCGGACACCGCAGTGCAAGCGGCCTGGGGCATGCTCCTCGACGAAGCGACGGTCGTCGGTCTGTACTCACCAAAAGGCGGGTCAGGTGGCACCTGTCTGGCGCTCAACCTGGTCGGATGTCTTTCGCGAAGCCTACCCGGTCAGGTCGTTCTGCTCGATCTGGATTTTCCCTACAGCCACGCCGCCCTCCTTGCCGGGCTAGTACCGACAAGCTGTCTTGCACGCATGGCGGACACGCCGTCAGAGGCGTTCGAGGAATCGCTCTTGAGCACCATCCTCTACCACGCCGGCGGCCCGATGATCCTACCCGGCGCCCTTCGGCCGGAAGAGTCGGACGAGGTCACGCCGGATCTCATCGCACGTGCCGTCGCCGTCTTGCGCAAGACCTTCCGATACGTGGTTGTGGACCTGGGCATCGCCATCGACGACTCGACGCTGGCTGTGCTCGATCTGACCCAGCACGTCATCGTGGTCACAGCGCCTGAGCTGTCGGCGGTCAAAAGCGCCGCCGATGCCATAGACATCTTGCGAAAGCTGGGCACTCCAGACGACCGATTGACGGTCGTGCTGAACAACCGGACGGCCAAGCCTGCGGTTTTGAAATCGGCTGTCGAGCGAACCCTGAAGCGCAGCGTCGACGTCGAGGTGGCTTTCGATGGCCCGAAGCCGGATGAAGCAGCTCTGACGGGGACGATCCTGAGCCTCACCGATCCACGAAGTGAGATCACGCGCGGGGCGCGCACGCTTGCGGACATCCTCGAACGGAAACATGGGAACAGCCACGGTCGCATGCTGCAGATCGACGCTGAGGCGTCGGTGACGGTGGAACGCGATTGCTGACGGGTGCGGTCAGAGTTCGACCCCTCGAGCCGACGCGGCTCGCCATTCGCCGAGCGCTTGTGCGTCGCCACCTAAATGCCGTGGCCGCGGGCAAGAGCGACAGGTTGAAGATCGATCTCCACGACGGCGACGTCAACAGCTCCGCCTTGCTTGTCGAGCTGATGGCGCCGCTGGATCCTGAAAGTGCTCCGTTTCGGCAGATCGTTTCCGCCATCAAGCGCTCAGGCGTGGCTGACGCCGTCACCGACGGGCTGGGGTCACGCGAATCCATCGTCAGAGCCAGGAGCGCACGAATAGCAGGCGCACTGCGAATGGAACAGGTGGTTCCCTGGCTGACACCACTCTTGTGGTCGAGGGCGCCCGCCGTGCGTGACTCTGCTGCTCGCGCGCTCGCCAAGATCGGTGGCGTACGCAGCTCCGATGCGCTCCTCATGGCGATCCAGCGGATCGGCCCGAGGCCTACGCTGATAGTGGCGCTGGCGCGCGCAGCTCCCGACCTCTATCTGGAGGCGGTGCTCGGCGGGTCTCAACTCCGGGCCTCGCACCCCGCGGTTGCGATCGCAGCAGGTCTCCGCGGCCGGCGCACGGCGGTAGCTGCTTTGATTCTGCAGCTCAGAAGCGGATCGCGTCGCGCGCGCAAGGCCAGCAGCCGGGCGCTTGGCTGGCTTGGAGCCGGTGCGGGCGTATCCGAGCTGACGCTCGCGCTGGAGCATCGGGACTGGTGGGTTCGAATGTCCGCCGCCAAAGCGCTTGGGTCGATTCCGACCTATCGGCCTGGGCCGCAGCTTCGGGCGTGTCTCGCGGATCGCAATCCACGAGTGCGGCGGAGTGCTCAGGACGCCATTCGACGACGGGGCCGGCGATGAAGGCAATCCTGAGGTAGGTTGGTGGCGCTCAAAGACAGGCTCGACGCTCTCAAACGGCCCGACGCCGCCGACACCGGCAATTCCGAACGCGGCTTTAGCGTCATACCGGGCCGCCAACCCGAGGCTGTCGTGGCACCGACGCCAACTCCGGATGAGGCTGCGCAAAGGCTCGGGCGCGGGCCGAACAGCTTCTCCGGCACCAAGGCGGCCATCCACGCCCTCCTCGTCGAACGGCACGCCGACGAGATCGACATTGGTGACCGAGAAGGGGTCCGCAGGCTGATCGCGAGCCTGGCGGAGGAGTACATCCGCACTACGTCGGTGGCGCTGACCCGGCTCGATTACGGGCACCTCCTTGACGCGCTTCTCGATGAGGTGCTCGGCTTGGGCCCGCTTCAGCCGCTGCTCGACGATCCGGCCATCTCCGAGGTGATGATCAACCACTCGCGCCAGGTGTTTGTCGAGCGAAGCGGGCGCGTGATGCTCAGTCCTGTGATCTTCGAGAGCGACACACAGCTCCGGCAGGTCATCGATCGCGTCGTGAGCACTGTGGGCCGGCGCGTTGACGAGAGCTCGCCAATGTGCGACGCGCGGCTGCGTGATGGCTCGCGAGTCAACGTGGTCTTGCCGCCGCTCGCCCTCGAAGGTCCGTGCATGACGATCCGGAAGTTCTCGAGGGAAAAGTTGCGCCCCTCGGACTTGCTGGCGATGGGGTCCGCAACGGCCGACGTGATGCGCTTTCTGGAAGCGTCTGTACGGAGCCGGCTCAGCGTTCTCGTTTCGGGAGGAACGTCGTCAGGCAAGACAACGCTCCTCAACATCATCTCCGGCTACATCCCATCCGACGAACGCATCGTTACGATCGAGGATGCAGCGGAGCTTCAGCTCCGGCAGACGCACGTTATCCGTCTCGAGGCAAGGCCGCCCAACATCGAGGGGAAGGGTGCGATCGAGATCAGGGATCTGGTCCGGAACGCGCTGCGCATGCGGCCCGACCGGATCGTGGTGGGTGAATGCCGCGGTGGCGAGGCTCTTGACATGCTCCAGGCGATGAACACCGGCCACGAAGGATCAATGAGCACGGTCCATGCCAATAGTCCACAAGATGCGATCAGCCGCCTCGAAGCAATGGTTTTGATGGCCGGCACGGACTTACCGTCTCGCGCGATTCAGAAGCAGATCGGGTCCGCGATCGACGTGATCATTCAGACGCAACGGGTGCGTGGCGGGGCGCGAAAGATCGTGAGCGTTTGCGAGGTGACTGGGCTCACGAACGGCGAGACGCAGACGCAGGAGCTGTTCCAGTTTCGCCAGACCGGTGTCGATGAAGAGGGTAACGTTCAGGGTTTCCACACCGCGACCGGCAACCGCTCTGTGCACATGGACCACTTCGCAGAGCGGGGCGAGACATTACCGGACACGATGTTCGTGGCGCTTCCGACGGCCAGAGCGACCGGCTGAGATGTCGGACGTCGTTCTCTTCTCCGCACTTGCCGCTATAGGCGTCCTCATCGCGTCGATCGCGCTTGCGCTCCCGCAAAGGGTGCACGAGACGGACGAGCTCCGGAAGGTCGTCGGCGCTTCTGTCGACCCGAGGTCGACGACCCTTCGTGAGCGGGTCAACCAGCCATTCGCGGCGCTGGCGGACAGGTCAAGCCAGCGCCGCCGCTTGAACGGCGGACTGACCTTAGGAGAGCACCTGTTGCGGGCGAACCTCAAGCTGCGTCCGTCCGAGTTCGTCATGATCCAGGTCGGGTTTCTCATCGGCGGCGCTCTCATCTCGTTACTTCGTTTCGGCTTCGGACCCCAGTTCGTGGTCTCAGCGGTGGCTGCCTATCTCTTGCCCATGCGGTATGTGAAGTACCTCCAAGGCAAGCGGCTGAAGGCGCTCAACCGTCAGCTGCCGGACACGTTGAGCCTGCTCGCGAACGCACTCAAGGCCGGCCTGTCCCTGCCGCAAGCGATCGAAACCGTGTCGCGCAACATAGCAGCGCCGCTCGGCGATGAGCTGGGGCGTGTGATTCGGGAAATGAACATCGGCAGCGGCGCCGAACGCGCGCTGGCGAACATGGTGCGCCGCGCTGGTAGCGAGGACCTCGACTTGATCGTCACCGCGATCACCATTCAAGCATCGGTTGGAGGCAATCTCGCTCGGATCCTGGACAGCATCTCGCACACGATTCGTCAGCGAGTGCAGATAAAGGGCCAGATTTCGGCCATGACGGCTCAAGCACGGGCGTCTGGATGGGTGATCACCCTCCTGCCTGTCATCGTCGCAGCGATCCTCTACTTCATCACACCGAGCTACTTCCGGCCCATGTTCCGTGACCAAGTCGGGATCGAGCTTCTCTTTGTCGCAGCTGTGTCTGTCGCAGTCGGCAACGTGTTCATCAGACGCATCGTGAATTTCCGTGTTTAGACCATGACGATCCTGTATGCAGCTTTGGCATTGGGCGCGATCGCAGCCTGCGGCGCCTTTATAGCGACCTGGAGCCTCACGCCTGCGCCCCCAACCAATGCAGACCTCGTCGAGGGCCGCTTGCGCGCCTACGAGACCGGGCTGCCTGTATCGCTGGTCGAGATGGAATTGCAGGCTCCCTTCGGCGAGCGGGTGTTGCGACCTGCAATCCACCGCTTAGGGCGTGTGCTCGAGCAAACGATGCCCGAGAAGGCGCGCCAGCGTATCAATCTCGACCTGCACCTGGCCGGCCGGCCGGGTGGCCTGAACACGAGCGATTTCATCGCGATTCGCTACGTGATCACGGGTCTCCTTTGCATCGCGGGAATAGGGATCGGCCTGCTCGTGGGGTCGCGTGTGATCGTCGCGCTCGGGGCCGCGGTGGGGGCGGTCGCCGGGCTTTACCTGCCAGCGCTTTGGCTCCGCCGGAAAGTGAAGAGCCGACGCAGCGAAATCCAGTTCGTCCTGCCCGACGTGATCGACGTGCTTGTCGTCTGCGGGGAGGCAGGCCTGACGTTCGACGCGGGCATTGAAAAGGTGGCACAGAAGTACGACCACCCGCTGGCAGAGGAATTTGCGCGGGTGCTGCAGGAAGTGCGACTCGGCAAGGCCCGCCTGGAAGCGCTTAGCGACATGGCTCAGCGGTGCGGAGTCGAAGAGCTGAACAGTTTCGTTCAAGCCGTGATCCAGTCCGAACAACTTGGATCCGGGCTCATCAAAGTGCTCGGCATACAGGCGGATGAGATCAGGGAGAAGCGCCTCATTACTGCGCAGGAGCGAGGCGCTCGCGCTTCGCTCAAGATGCTGATCCCGATGGTCGGGTGCATTTTTCCGACTCTGTGGGTGATCCTGCTTGGTCCCGCTCTTGTTCTGCTCATGCACAGCGGCGTGATCCGTTGATGCGCAACGGTGAGCAGCGCAGCCAATCATCGGTCGAATTCGGCCTCGCCGCAGTTGTACTGCTCCTACTGGCGCTTGGCCTCACAGACTTGGGACGAGTTTTCTATTTCGACGTCGGACAAGCGGGCGCAGCCAGGGAAGGAGCGCGGCAGGCGATCTGGTTCGATTCCAAGTCCGGCACCAATCCGTACCTGTACGACAGTGCGATTCAGTCCGCGGTCGATGGTGTGCTCACAAACTCTGGGTTGCCGGGTTCGGTGCTGCAGAACCCTTCCGGCACGACATGTCCGACCACCTCCGACGGCAACTCGCAGTACAACCCGCCGTACACCGATGCAGCCTATGCGTCAGGAGGCGCAAACCAGCCCCTTCTTTATATCTGCTATGAGAGCACGCCGGGACTTGATCTGACCGTTGCCCCGACCGACAACAGCCTGAGGGGCCAGGACGTCAACGTGATCATCGTCATGAGTTTCGGATTCGCGACCGGCTTCTTGCAAGGCATTCTTGGGAACGCGGTTCACCTGGCGGTCAACACGCACATGATCGTTGGCGGCTTCTGACATGCGCGTACCCACCGAGAGGACTGGGAGGCAACGGTCCCAATCGCTGGTCGAGTTTGCCATCGTGGCGCCGCTGCTCTTGCTGTTGATTTTTGGAATCGTCGACTTCGGGCGCGTGATCTACGTATACATCACCCTCAACCAGGCCGTGAATGAGGCCGTACGGGTGGCAATCCGCGATTCGCCATTGCTGCCCACCAATAGCGACGTCGAGAGCGCCGCGAAGATTCATGCAGTCGATGTCACCCTTGCCAATCCATGCCCGAATGGGCCTATCACGACCGCAGCGCCACCTGCGAATCAGGGATGGGTCTACGTCACGGAGCCAAACCCGCCGTCAGCGGTCGAGACGCTCTCGCCCACCCTCGAGAATGCACCCGGTGGACAGAAGTGGGCGTTCGACAACGGTACCTGCAGCGCGACCAACCCGGCCTATAACCACGCACCCTTGCAGGTCACGATCCGCTACGACTTCGTGCCAATCACGCCGCTCATCGCCCAGTTCGCCAGCAACATGATCATCAGCACCGCCGCCGTGTACCGGACGGAATATTGAGATGGCGGATCGATCGAAGACGACTCAGCGTGCCCAGGCGATAGTGCTCGTCGCCTTGATGATCCTGGTCCTGTTTGGGTTCGTGGGCCTGGCAATCGATGGTGGGCGAGCTTACCTGGATCGCCGCCATCTTCAGGCCGGTGTCGACGCTGCCGCGCTCGCGGCCGCCTACAAGTACATGAACACCAGTGACTATTCGCAATCCGAGCAGATAGCAGCGCAAACGTACGCGACCAATGAAGCTCTGTATGGATCGGAAACTTGCTCAGGGCTCGGAACGCTTGCCGCCAGCTGTACTTTCAATGACCCATGGGGTCAGCAGCTGAGCATCAACGTCGCGAACAGGTCGATTGCGGGCGTCAGCTTTACTGCGACGGCGACTCACTCAATGCCCGTGGCGATCATGCAGGTTCTCGGCTCGTCAACAACCATCAACATCTCTGCGACCGCCACCGCGGTGGCGCGCAGGGCAGGCACCAATGGAGCCGCGATCCAGACTCTCGCGCCAGCTGGCTGCGGTGGCAATGGAGGCCAATCGCTGACATTTCAGGGCTCTTCGAAGACTTTCGTGACAGGGGACGTCTGGTCGAACGGCAGCGTTTTCGACAACAGCGCGACCGCGGGCGGATCCATCAATGGAAATGTCATCGACATCTGCGGCGCGCCTCCGGCCCTGATCACACCAGCGCCATGGACCGTGACGGGAGCGCAGACAAACGGCTGGACTATGCCCGACCCGAACTATCCGATGCCGGCTCTGAACTCGACATCCCAGACGTGGAGCTCGACGAGCGGCAGCGTGGAGCAGCCCGGAACATACAGTGCCGACCCACGACCAAACGGTTGCTACTTCCTGGCCGGCGGCGTCTACGACTTCCAGGCGGGAATCACGGACGTCGGTGGATTCCTGAGCAACGAGCTACGACCACCCGATGAACCGAATATCGCCGCCACCGGCCAGCCCAACATCACGACCCTCAGCGCGGATCTCACTGGTTCCAATCAGACTCAAATATCGGTGATCGCGCTCCCGGGCGCGGTGCCCCAGAGCTCGCAGCTCGTCGTGGGAGGACAAACTTTCACGCTGTCGCAGAATGCCGCCGCCGGCGCGACATTGCTCCAGATCAACAAGCAGAACGTGGTCGGGACCATACCGAACGGCTCCATACTCTCGGTGCGTGCTCTACCCCAGTTCTGGGATCTGAACGGAGCCTGCAGCAGCATGTTCTCTGTAGTCCCCAACGGGTCGACTTCGAACAACCTGTCGGGGACGTGGTCGGTCGAGGTGACGGCCGTCCGGTGGGAACCTAATGGAGTCGCGAGCTGCACCGGGCCGGCGACGCCGACGTGCTATCTCCGCGAGAGCGCGCCTTCGATGTGCAAGACGGTGGCCCTAGGCGCTAGCAGCGTGATCAAACTGTCCGTAAGCCCCGACCCCGGTGCGCAATCGTTCAACGTCTACATTTCTCAAAACGGATCCTGCTCGGGGCTCATCTACGTCACCAACTTCACCGGCGGCTCTGTCACCATCAATAGCTCGACGTTCGCGGGAGGCTGGCCGGCAGGCCAACCGAGCCCGCCGGATCAGGAAGGGCTGCCACTTGCAAGTGGCCTACCCAATGCCAACCCACCGCCTGGCACACCGCCACGCGGTGACATCGCCAACGAGGGCCATTGCGTCGACACGGCCACCGGCAACGGTATCGCGTGTCCCGGAGCCTGGACGCCGGGCGCAGTCGTGCTCTTCATTCCCAGCGGCGGGTGTCTGGACCAGCACGGCACCGGAGACATCTATCTGTTCAGCGGTTACCAGTACCAGCGCGTGGTGCTGTACGAGCCCGGGCCGGAGCAGTCCTCGCAGCCCAACGCGTGCGCGGGCAACAAAGTCAACGGCACCGGCTTCACCAGCCTGATCGGGATCTTCTATATGCCTGCGGCCTCGGTCACCATCAACGGCAACAGCGCCTACCAGGCAACCATCGCCGGAGGTGTTGTCGCCTGGACGGCCGCCATCATCGGCACAGGAAATGTGGCAATCACGGCGGATCCAACCCTTCGGACCTGGCCGCCATCGGTGAATCTGACGCAATGAGCGCGCCCGCGTTCGATCCTGTGGAACCCGAGTACGCCGTCCGCCTCGGACCGCTGGCGCCACTGCTTGCCAATTCACAGGTGACCGAGGTCATGGTGGTCGCTGGGCGTGACGTGTATGTCGAGGTCAACGGCCGCCTCATGCTCACGCCGATCACGTTCGCCGGCGAGCAGGAGGTGCTCGATGTGATCAGGTTCATCGTCGAGTTGGTCGGCCGCCGGATCGATGCCGAAAACCCGATCTGCGACGCACGCCTGCCAGACGGCTCGAGGGTGCACGCGGCGATTCCTCCGGTGGCGATCGACGGTCCTCTTCTGAACATTCGCAAGTTCGTACGCGGACCGCTGAACATGAACGATCTGATCCAGCTTGGTAGCTGCAGCGAGAGCGCTTTTGGCTTTCTCAAGGCATGCGTTATGGCGCGGGCCAACATCTTGGTCAGCGGCGGCACGAGCAGCGGCAAGACCACGCTCCTCAACGTGATGTCGGGTTACATACCAAGCGATGAGCGCATCGTCACGATCGAAGACGCGGCCGAGCTGCAGCTGCAGCAGCGTCACGTCGCGAGGCTCGAGTCGCGCCCGTCCAGCCCAAATGGGACGCCGGAGATCACATTGCGCGACCTGGTCATCTCCTCGCTGCGGATGCGTCCTGATCGACTGATCGTCGGTGAGGTCAGGGGCCCCGAGGCGTTGGACATGCTGCAGGCGATGAATACCGGCCACGACGGATCCATGACCACGCTTCATGCCAACAAGCCCCGCGACGCTCTGGCCCGCATCGAGACGCTCGTGATGATGGCCGGTTATGACCTCGTGCCAAAAGCGATTCGCTCTCAAATCGCGAGCGCGTTCAATGTCGTCGTCCATCTCGAGCGAATGCGCGATGGGAGTCGCAAGGTCGTGAAGATCAGCGAGATCACGGGCATGGACGAAGACATCATCAGCATGCAGGACATCTTCGAGTTCACCCGCACGGGTCTGGACCCCGAGGGCAGAGTTGTCGGCGGATTTGCACCTGCCAGCATCCGGCCAAGGATCATGGATCGCCTGACGGATCGTGGGCTGCAGATACCGCTCGAGCTCGCGCGGATTTTCCCGGCAACGACACAGCAACCCCAGTAAAGCCGAGCGATCGTCTTCTAGACGCGACGGGACCTATCTAGGCATAAGCCGGCTGCGAGCGCACAAACGATGACCAGGCCGATCAGAAAGCTCGTTGGGCAGGTCGCCATGACGCAAGTAGCGACAGCCAGCCAAATGGCACTTCAGCCGCGAATCGAAGGCCCCAGCGTTCACCTTCTTACCTAGCAGATTGGCCGGCGTTTCGCACGGCAACGCCTGCGATAAACCCAATCCCGTTGCTATCCGGTTGCTATCACTCCAGCGAGTCCGATGCTGAAATCGAGCGGATCGCACTTCCCACGATTCAAGGTTGGTTCGCGTTTAGCAACCGTGCCGACCGGCGGTGGGCCGTAGTCTCCGTGACGGCCATGCACAGCACGTCCGCCGGCTAGGTCGACAGCCTGATAACCCGCTCAAAGCGCGTCCAGTGACCCGACACGCACCGACACGCCGATAGCTGAGTCACGCAGTTTCGCGGCGCAGCCGCACGATGGGAATCTCCCGATCGGTCTTCTCCTGGTAAGCACCAATTCGGGCTGAGATCGCCGCGATCCTTGCCAGCGCCTCAGTTCGCTCGCTCCCTTCCAGCGACTCGCCACGAACCCTGAATCGCTCGTGTCCGACCTCCAGCCAGATCTCGTCTGGGTGCTTCGCCATGTTGAGGAACCAAGCTGGGTGGCGGGCGGCTCCGGCCAACGCGGCGACCACGAGCCAGGCATGCTCTCCGTCCGGGAACCCGGCGACCGCTGTCGTCCGCGACTCCCCCGACTTGGCCCCCCGCGTGGTCACGAGGACAACGGGGAACCCCATCCTCTTGCTCGCGCTCTGGCCGCCGTCACGCCGGTACATCCGGATCTGCTGACCGCCGAAGAGCTTGAAGACCTTCATGAGTAGTCGCGGGAAACCTCTGCCACGAGTGCCGCGCGGCGTGACTCGAATAGTCATCGCCTCGTCTCGGCAGCGTCCGTCGGATGGCCTGAATTCGGAGTTTGACTCCGCCCCGCTGTGGCGTCGCGGCCCGAGCCCCAATCTCCCAGGGCCGTCACCTCGCCGAAGCGCTTTCGCAGGCCCTCCACCACGATTGTGGTTGCAGCCATACATGCGATCCTATCAAGAATAGTTCAGCGATTCAAGTATCGAAGGCTTCAATCGTCGGAAGATTGGACGACCTCGTGCGATCTGGGATACCATCGGAGCGACCATGCCCGCCTCACGTTCGCGCACCAGTAAGCGGGCCCTGGCCGGTGAGGTGTGGAGATTGATGGCGGAGTTCTCTTCAGCCAACTTCCGCCGTCGGGCTCAAACCGAGCAAATGCGGGAGTTGGGGATGACGCCCGCGCATTACCGGGCCCTCTCGATGCTCGATCCCGAAGAGCCGAGGCCGATGCGGGCCATGGCCGACGGGCTCGCCTGCGATGCATCCATGGCCACCTGGCTCGTGGATCGCCTCGAGGAACGCGGCTTGGTCGAGCGGCGCACGCCGCCCAACGACCGGCGGGTCAAGACCATAGTGCTGACCACTCTCGGGATCAAGACCAGGGAGATGCTGCGCGAATCGTTCTGGGACCCTCCTCAGGAGTTGGTGGATCTCGATATCCAAACCTTGGAAGCCCTCAGCGCCGCGCTGAAAAAGCTTCCAGCGCGGCGCGGCCACCGGGAGATGGGATGCTGAGCGGCGGACGGTCAGAAGATCTTTGAGCGGGATTGGTCCAGCGGGTTATCCGACACCGTCGCGCGCATCGGTCCCGAAGGCGTCGCTGCCCAGGTCGGCGAGCCGGTGCATGATGGGGGCGGTAGCCGGGTAGAGATCCACGAACGCTGAGCGGTAGCGCTCATACAGCCGGTGCCGCGCTGGATCGGGCATTGTGACCTCGGAATCGAATTCGACGTTCTCGCAAGCCTCGGCGACGTCCCGATAGACTCCTCCAGCCACGCCCGCCAAGAGCGCGGCGCCGAAAGCCGGGCCCTCGTCGACACGATTGCGGTAAACGGGTAGCCCAAACACGTCCGCCTGGAGCTGCAGCCACATCTGATTCCGCGCGCCACCTCCGGTCGCTCGGATCCTGGTGATCGGGGCACCCAGGCCGGCGATCAGGTCCAGGGAGTCCTTGAGGCTGTAGACGACCCCCTCCATCACCGCGCGGGTGAGATGGGCCGTAGAGTGGCGATTGGAGAGGCCGACGAAGGCGCCACGGGCGAAGGGGTCGAGGTGAGGCGTCCGCTCGCCATATAAGTAAGGAAGGAACACCAGCCCTTCCGAGCCGGGCGGGACGCTGGCTGCGGCAGCCGCCATCCCGTCGAAATCGAGAGCATGGCCGGCGACATCTCGCCACCACTGCAGCGATCCGCCTGCCGCGAGGGTGACTCCCATCAGGTGATACCTGCCCGGCACGGCATGGCAGAACGCATGCAGGCGGCCGTCCGGGTCGATGACCACGGCGTCCGTGTGGGCAAACACCACGCCACTCGTTCCGATCGACGAGCTCACGACCCCGGCCTGGATGATGCCGTTGCCAATCGCCGCGGCGGCGTTGTCACCGCCTCCGGCGGCCACTGGGAGTCCCGGCGGCAGCCGCGTCGCCTGCGCCGCCGAGGCCGTCACGCTGCCGGCGACATCCGGACCCTCGTGCACGGCCGGCAACCAATCCCGAGGAATGCTCAACTTGCGGAGGAGGTGATCCGACCAATCGCGGCGCCGCAGGTCGAGCAGGAGCGTGCCTGAGGCATCCGATGCATCGGTGGCGCGGAGCCCGGTGAGTCGAAGGCGGACGTAGTCCTTGGGCAGCAGCACGGACCCGACTCGCGAGTAGGCGGCTGGCTCTTCGTCACGCAGCCACAGGATCTTGGGCGCCTGGAAGCCCGTGAGGGCCGGATTGCCGGTTGCTGCGACGAGCTGCTTCGCGCCGACGAGCTCCGTGATCGCCTGGCATTGTCGCGCGGTGCGCTGGTCGTTCCACAGGATGGCCGGCCTGATGACCCGGTCTTGGGTGTCGAGAAAGACCGCGCCATGCATCTGGCCCGTGAGTCCGAGCGCCATCGGGCGATCCGGCAGCGCCGACATCACTTTTTGGAGGACCGCCTGGCTGGCGATCCACCAGATCTCAGGATCCTGCTCGGTCCAGCCGGGCCGAGGCGTCGCCAACGGATAGTTCTCGGTGGCGGTGGCGAGTATGCGGGCTTTGTCGTCGATGGCGACGGCCCGAGCCCCCGAGGTGCCTATGTCGAGTCCGATCAGCGACATCGAGCCATAACGCTAGCGTGCGTTAACGCCATCGCGGCGTGGCGATGACCGAGGCTTGGATTCCTCCCGTCTCCATAGCCCGATCGGCTGATGGACTCGGAGAGATCGCTATTCCAACCTTCAGAATGTTGCTGTGGCACTAGCGCCCTCGCCATTGGCCGAGGCCCGAACCGCCTATGACCGGCACGATTGGCGGGCCGCGGCCGCGCTATATCGCCGAGCAATGGAGGCGGGCGACGATGTTGCCGCATCCGACCTCGAGCGACTTGGCAAGGCCTGTTGGTGGATCGGCGATCGTGAAGGTTGCCTGGATGCTCATGAGCAGGCCTATGCGCGGTACCTGGCAGCAGGTGATCGCCGCAAAGCTGCGAATTGCGCGCAAATGCTTCGGTTCAACTATGTCAACGGCCTCGGCGACCGTGAGACAGGGTCAGGCTGGAGCGCAAAAGCTGCGGGGCTTTTGGAGGGCCTTCCTGAGTGTGCCGAACACGGGTACCAGGTCCGGCTCGAGGCTCGCAGGCTGTGCACTACTGGGCACCGCCAGGACGGCCTACCCCTCTACGAGCAGGCACTTGAAATCGGGCGTCGGTTGAACGATCCCGATCTCATTGCTCTTACGGACACATGGAAGTCTCTCGACCTGATCGAGGCTGGTCGCGTCGAAGAGGGATTTGCCCTGGTTGACGAGGTGAGCGCGGCCGCCGTGGGCGGCGAGCTCGGTCCGTTCGCGACCGGCGTCGTACTTTGCAACGCGATCTCCGCCTACCGAGATTCAGGTGACTTCGCTGGTGCCGGCGAATGGGCGGAGAGAGCTACACGCTGGTGCGAGCGCCAATCGATACACGGCTTCCCCGGCATCTGCCGAGTCCGACGGGCGGAAGTCATGCGGCTCCGCGGCGCCTGGGTTGACGCCGAGCGGGAGGCCCGGGCGGCCGGTGAGGAACTCGAACACTTCCTCGTCGCGTATGCCGCCGATGCCTATCTCGAGTTGGGCGAGATCCGCCTCCGCGTTGGCGATCCTGTCGGAGCTGAGACCGCGTTCCGTCACGCGCACGCCCTCGGCCGCGACCCGCAACCGGGCCAAGCGCTCCTTCTGCTGGCCCGAGGCGAGGCGGAGGCGGCGGCGCGCGGCCTGCAACGGGCACTCGAAAACGTCAATTTGACCACCATCGAGCACGCCCGGCTGCTCGAGGCGCTGGTCGAAGTGACCCTAGGCGCCGGCGAGATGACGGCTGGCGCCGCCGCGAGCGAGCTAGAGACCATTGCAGTCAACAACCCGCGCCAGGCGCTCCGTGCGATGGCGCTGCGCGCCAGGGCCTCCGTCGATCTGGCGGGCGGGAGACCCGCTACATCCCCGCTCCGCGAGGCACTCAAGCTGTGGCAGTCAGTGGACGCGCCGTACGAGGTCGCCCGCACACGGATGCTGCTCGCCAACAGCTACCTCTTGGAGGGGGACGGGTCCGCCGCCCGCCAGGAATTAGAGGCGGCGGCCGCGGCCTTCGAGCGGCTTGGGGCCTCGCCGGACCTGGCTCGCACGCGCGAGAAGCTCGCCGCTATCCCGGGGACGCAGCCTGTGCGCACAAGCCGTGCCTTCTTATTCAGCGACATCGTCGACTCAACGAGGCTCGCCGAGACGGTCGGCGACGAGACGTGGGCAGACCTCCTGCGCTGGCACGACGCGGCTTTGCGCGGGCTGTTTCTCGAGCACCACGGCGAAGAGGTGGACCATGCGGGTGATGGATTCCTCGTCGCGTTCGACTCAGCTGCACCTGCCATCGCGTGTGCGGTTGCAGTGCAACGCATGCTTGCTGTACACCGTCGCGAGCACGGATTCGCGCCAAGGATCCGCATTGGCGTCCATACCGCCGACGCCGTTCGATCTGGTCGCGCGTTCCGCGGCAGCGGTATCCATGAGGCGGCGCGAATTGCCGCTCTCGCCGGCGCAGACGAGATACTCGCGAGCAGCGAGGCTGCAGTCGCAGCGGGCGTCCAGCACGGAGAGGTTCGCACGGTGGAGTTGAGGGGCATCACGCGACCAGTTCAGATCGTCACTCTGGCATGGCGCTGATTTAAGGCGCGTCCTCGGCTGGTGGCGGTACTCGTCAGGTCACGAGGACCCATGCGCTCATCAGCGACCAGGGACCCCAGCCGGCGGCGTTGATCGCTGCGACGATGAATGTGTAGTAGGTTCCGCTGGTCAGGCCGCCGATGACCATCGAGCTTGGGTTGTTTGATAAGAGCAGTCCAGACGAAACCTGCGGCCACGAGTAGATGATGTATCCCAGGGTCGGGGAACCCCCGTCGTCGTTTGGTGCCGTCCAGGTGAGCGATACCTGGCCAGACCCAGACGGCGACGCCGTGACTCCGGTCACAGCGCCGGGCGGTTGAGGACGTGCTCGGAAACGAGCGCTGAACCGGTACCTGCCGGAGCCTCGCGCGCGTCCCCCTTAATGTGCGTGCAGGGAAGCCACGGTGCCAATGACTGCCTGGTATCTAGCCAACACGCCCGAGCATGAGCATTCGACGAGCCGGACGCGTTAGGCTCCGGCGATGGCGAGGCTTCCTTACGTGCAGCCGGCGGACTCGGCCGAACCGCAACGGATCGAGCGCATCTACTCCGAGATCCGTGGCATGGGTCGCGAGGTGCTCCATCTCTACCAGGTCCTGGCGAACCAGCCGAGTGCTCTGGAAGCCTTTCTCGGGATGTCGCGCTACATTCGCGACGACTCGAGCCTGCCGCCTGAGATGCGGGAGATCGCGATCCTGGCCACGGCCTGGGCGCTTGACCAGGGCTACGAGATCGCCCACCATCGCGGCGCCGCCCTCCGCGCCGGCGTCGCCCAGCGAAAGATCGACTCCATCCTGGCCGGCACGACTGGGGACCTCGAGCCTGTCGAACGCGCGATCGTCGGATACGCGCTGCAAGTCTCGCGGGAGCGCAGTGTCGATGACGCGACCTTCGCCGAGTTGAAGTCCTACCTCTCTGATGCCGCGATCGCGGATCTCGTCTTGACCGTGGCCTGGTATCACCTATGTGCGGCGGTGTTGGGTCCGCTCCAGGTCGAGCTGGAGGGGGACGAGCGAAATGCCGGCTGAGCAGCGATACCCGAGCTCATCTTCGAGATCAGCCTCGCTCCACAAAAGGGCGCAGCGCGTCCTTCCGGGGGGCAACACTCGAACAACCGTGTACCGCGATCCTTATCCCATCTACGTTCGCTCGGGGGCGGGCAGCCGGATTGTCGACGTGGATGGGGTCGAACGGATCGATTTCCTCAACAACTACACCGCGCTCATCCATGGGCACGCACAACCGAGCATCGTGTGGGCGGCGACCGCGGCCGTAGAGAGCGGGAGCGCATTCGGTGCGCCGACCGAGTCGGAGATCCGTCTCGCCGAGATCCTGGTCGAGCGCGTGCCGGGTGGGGAAAGGGTCAGGTTCATGAACTCGGGTTCAGAAGCCGTGATGATGGCCGTGAAGGCCGCGCGCGCGTACACGGGTCGGTCCAGGATCGCGAAGTGCGAGGGGCTGTACCACGGCAGCTACGATTTTGTCGAAGTCGGCCTTGACTCCGCCCCGGAGAATTGGGGAGACCCCGCGGAGCCCAATCGAGTGCCTTACTCGCGGGGCACGCCGGCCGCGGTCCTCTCAGACGTGGTGGTACTTCCCTTCAACGATTCCGAAGCGAGCCTTCGATTGCTCGAGCAAAACGCGACCGATCTCGCCGCGGTGATCGTCGATCCGCTGCCCAACCGCATCGGGCTCATCCCGGCGACTCGGGAATTCCTGGTGACTCTCCGCGACTTCTGCACGAGGGCCGGCGTCGTCCTCATCTCGGATGAGGTCATCTCATTTCGTATCGGCTATCGGGGAGCACAGGGCGAGTTCGGTCTGCATGCCGACCTTGTCACGCTCGGCAAGATCATCGGCGGCGGATTCCCGGTCGGGGCGGTGTGCGGGAGCAAGGATGTGATGTCCGTGTTCGATCCCACGATGGGCAAGCCCGCTGCTCCGCATGGGGGGACCTTTAATGCCAACCCGGTGACGATGGCCGCGGGAGCCGTCGCGATGGAGCTGCTTACACCGGCAGTCCTCGATCGCCTTAACGAGCTGGGCCGGGTGGCCCGCGACCGGATGCAGGCGGTCATTCACGAGGCGGGCGTGCCGTGGCGGGTCACGGGCGACGCGTCGCTGTTCCGCTTCGTGCCCGGGGATCGAGAGCTGGTGGACTACCGGTCGAGCTGGCCGGACGCCACGACAAGTGACCAGCTCGAGCGCTTCACGGGGGCATTGCTGAACCACGGAATCCTGCTCGACCACGGGGGGCTCGGGTGTCTGTCGACTGTCATGACCGACTCCGACGTGGATGCGCTTACGAGCGCCGTGGAGCTCGCGCTTGGCGATGCACGTATTCCTACGTTGAGCAATCACTAGATAAGCAGCTGGGCGAACTAACCCAGGGAGGGGACCAATCGCTCAACTGTGTTGGCGCAACCATTGCTCGAGGTCCCTGCGCTGGATGATCCCCAGGATCAGCACAACTCTGTCAGCGTCCACGACCTCATACATGATCCGATAGTCGCCTACACGCATTCGAAGGAACGCATCCTTGGTTCCCTGGATGGCTTTGACAAGCTTGCCCGCGGGCCTTGGATTCCGGGAGAGGGAATCGATGGCTCGCTCGAGGCGTCGCCGGTCCTGTTTTGATGCTCGCTCAAACGCACGGGCGGCTGTTCGGGCGACCTCAACGCCGAAGGTCACCTATCGGCAGTCGACTCGCGGACCCTCCGTTTGAGCGATTCCCAACCGACCGTCCTGCCCTTTCGGAAATCGGCGCGGCCTGCCTCACGCAGCCTGATGAACTGGGGAGCGTGGGCAAGGATCAGGTCCTCAGCATCGACGGTAAAGGGGAGGACCACCGCCACTGGCTTGCCACGGCGGGTGACCAAGAAAGCTTCACCAGCCTCGGCCCTATCCACAATGTCTGAAGCGTGCGTCTTGAGGTCTCGGATTCCTACACTTGCCACGAGGCGATTGTAGTCCCTTATGTGACCACATGGCAGAAGCAGTTGGACTGCAAACCAGAGTATCGCAGTAGCTGAGGGCCGGTGCGACCGGCCCTCACGCCCACTCGAATCGAATGTGTCCGGTTAGGAGGGATGCACCCAGTTCAGGCCGAACGTGTTCGTGTACATCCCCGGCAGCAGAGCGTTGTCGATGTTGTAAGAGATCCAGTTGTCCAGCCAGCGCCACCACAAGAAGTCGCCGGCCAGCACTCCCCAGCAGCCGAACTCGGTCGCGACCGCCTGGCCGTTGTTCATCAGCTTGACGTTGGAGTGCTGCGCGATGAATGGCTTGGCCAGGTAATCCTCGACCAGGCAGGCGTCGGCTTTGCCGGTCGCCACATCGAGCAGTGCTTCGTCCTGAGCCAGCGGCAGTACGGTCGCCTTCGGAAACAAGAGCTGCGCACGGAAGAAGGCCGTCGAGGCCTGAAGCGCTGTGACCGTCTTGCCGGCCTTGTTGAGGTCGGCGACCGAGTTGACGCCGCCACTGGTTGTGACCATGAGGATCTGCGTGTACGGCACGTAACCCTTGGTGAAGTTCATGACGAGCGCGCGCTTCGGAGTGTTGACCAGCCCGGCGCTGACCATGTCGGCCTTGCCCGACTGCACGTTGGCGATGTTGGCGGCGTTGTCAGGCACGTCGATGATGTTGAGCTTCACGTTGAGGTCCTTGGCGACCAGGTTCAACACATCGATGTCGTATCCAGCCGGCTTGCCGCTCGAGTCCTTGAAAAACTCGGGCGGATAGAGCAGGGACGTGGTGACGTTGAGCTGACCTCGTGACTGGATGGTCTGCAGCAGCGATGTCGTGCTGCCGGACGCTTGTGCGTTGCCGCCACTGGTCGTGCTGTTGCAGGCGGCCAGCGCAGCGCCTCCAATTGCGAGCGCCGCGCCGCCAAGAAGGGTGCGGCGGCTCACGCTCGAGCTCAGTCTTGACGACGCCGGCTTCTCCTCGGCTTCGATCTCGTCGGACATGTCCTTCAAACCTCCAAAAGAATCAATGGCGGGCTCAAGCTGCGGTTCGGATCGATGGAGCGCCCTGCGGCACACGCCGCGTCTGGACCCTGAGGCTGCGCGCCGCCCGCTGCTCCAGGATGCTGGCCACGCGCGCGATGGCCAGGGTCAACACGATGTAAATCACCATCGCGGCGGTATAGAGCTCGAACGGCCGGAATGTGAGCGAGGTGGCGATCTGGCTCTGGCGCATGAGCTCGTTCAGACCGATGACTCCGACGAGCGACGAGTCTTTGATGATGCCGACGAAGTTGTTCGCCATCGGCGGGATGATGATGCGCCACGCTTGCGGCCAGATCACTTTGGCGAACGCTCGTGTTCGGCTCAGCCCGGTGGACAGGGCCGCCTCCCGCTGGCCCTTGTCGATCGCCTGCAACCCCGACCGATAGATTTCGGATAGCCAGGCCGCGTACTGCAATGAAAGACAGATGACCCCGGACCAGAAGGCTTCGAGGTTGAGGCCGGTCACCAGCGTCACCCCGTAGTACATCCACAGGATGAACACGAGTGGCGGAATCGCGCGAAAGACGGAGATGTAGAGCGACGCAAGGGTGCGGACGGGCCAGATCGGTGACATCCTCAGGAGAGCGACGACCAGGCCAAGGACCATGGCGAAAGCCATCGACACCAGGGCGATCTTGAGAGTCAGGATCACCCCTTCCAGAAGCCAGAAGCGATACTCGACCACCACGTTCCAGGCGAACTGATAGTTCGTCGGGTTCCAGTCAAGTCTCACGCTGTTGAAGCCTCGTCCAAACCGCGCCTCTTGTCAAGACTGGAATCTAACAAGCGTTCGTTTTGAAAATTAACCCTATGCCGCCAGGTGGCGATCGGCCTACAGAACCGCGTCCAGGAAGGCCTTCGTCCGTTCCTGCTGCGGGTTCGACAGCACCTCTTTGCCGCCCGACTCGGCGATCACCCCTCCGGAAATAAAAACCAGGCGATCTCCCACACGCCTGGCAAATCCCATCTCGTGGGTGACGGCGACCATGGTCATCCCTTCTCTCGCGAGCTTCTCCATCACGCCCAGCACCTCCCCAATCAGCTCCGGGTCGAGGGCGGAGGTTGGTTCGTCGAAAAGCATCAGCTTCGGGTCCATCGCCAGTGCGCGGGCGATCGCCACCCTCTGCTGCTGGCCACCCGATAGCTGGGCGGGATAGTGATCCATGCGGTCTTTGAGCCCGACCTCGGTCAACCGCGCCACGGCCTTCTCACGAGCCGCCCTCCTGGACATCCCTTTGACATCGGTGAGAGCAAGCGACACGTTCTGCAACGCGTTCAGATGCGGGTAGAGGTTGAAGCGCTGGAACACCATGCCGATTTGGCTTCGCAGCTCCTGTAGCCGCGAGGCCCTGTTGAGCACGTGGCCCGTGTGCGGGAAATACTGCCTTTCTTCGAACGTCACCTTGCCCGAGTCGGGAACTTCGAGCAGGTTCATCATCCGCAGAAGGGTGCTCTTGCCTCCCCCGCTCGGACCGAAGATCACGACATGCTCGCCCTTGCGAACCGTGAGGTTGATGCCCTTGATCACATCGACGTGGCCGAACGACTTGTGCACGTCGTCGAGCTGGAGAAGGGCTCCGGTGGTCGGCGCCACGGGCGTCATCCTAGGTCGGGTGGCTCAGAAAAGGAGCCAGCCGCCGTCGGCCACCAGGGTGTGCCCGGTGATATAGCTCGCCTCGGGTGAGCAGAGGAAGAGAACGACGGGCGCGATGTCATCCGGTTTGCCCACGCGGCCGATGGGGATGCGCGCCAGCTGCCATGCCCGGCCTTCTTCGGTGCTCAAGCTGCTCCGGGACATCTCGGTCGCAACGGTTCCCGGCGCCACGGCATTCACGTTGATGCCATGGGGCGCCAGCTCGGCGGCCATGGAGATCGTCATCTGCCGGACCGCGCCTTTGCTGGTGTCGTAAGCGACCTCCGGCCTGGACGAAGAGACGAACGCCGAGGTTGAGGCGAAGTTCACGATCTTGCCGGCGCGGCGCGGGATCATGAGCCTGGCCGCAGCCTGCGAGCAGAAGAACACTCCTTTGACGTTGACACCCATCTGGCGATCCCAGTCCGCCTCGGTGTAGTCGAGGATCGGCTTCGCGACCCCGATACCAGCATTGTTGACGAGGATGTCGACGCTGCCAAAAGCCTCGACGGCCTCGGCGAAAAGACGCGTCACCTCTTCGACTCGTGACACGTCCGCATTGACGGCGGAGGCACTCCCGCCGCCGGCGCGGATCTCCTCCGCCACCTCGATGCCGTGTTCCGCGTTCACCTCGGCGACGACCACCCGCGCTCCTTCGCGTCCGAACGCCAGCGCGACAGCGCGACCCATCCCGCGGCCGGCGCCCGTCACCACCGCGACCTTGCCATCGAACTTCTTCGCCATCAGGAATCCACGCCCGCCAGATCGAGCCGGTGCAGGATCGAGGGGTCGATCGCGTCCACCGTTCGGCTGCCCGTGATCGACATCGTGCGGGCGAGCTCCTCGTACAGGGCCTCCATCATCGCCCGGACACCGTCCCGGCCACCGCCGGCGCAGGCGATCAGGAGCAGGGTCGCGAGCCCCACGCCGTTCGCGCCGAGCGCCAACGCCTTGAGCACGTCAGCGCCGCGCCGGAAGCCGCTGTCGACGAGTATCGGCAGATCGGGGCACTCGCGGCGCACGGCCGGAAGCGCCTGGAGGACAGGCATCGCGTAATCGATCGTCTCGCCGCCATGGAAGCTCACGACGAGGGCGTCCGCGCCGATCTCGCGGGCGAGTCGGGCGTCGTGCGCGCTCAGGACGCCCTTGACCACGAAAGGCAGCCTGGTGGCGGCCCGGTAGCGGCGAATGTCATCGAGCGTCTTGTGGCCGAGGAGGGCCGGACCTGGCACCTCATCCCAGGCTTTCTCGAGGAAGAAGACGTCGACGTCCATGCCCACGGCCACGCAGCCGAGCTCGCCCGCTCGCTCCAGGTGGCGCAGGACCATCTCCTCGCTCTGAAACGGCTTCACGATGTGGAGCACCGGAGCGCCCGCATCCACGATCCGTCCCAGCTCGTCGAGACCAACCATCCCGGTCGACATCATGCTGCCGGAGTCGGCCAGGCCCGCGGCAATCTGCTCGAGGTAGGGCGGGTCCCACGGCCCGAGCCGCTTGAGGATTCGCGACTCGCAGATGGCGGCGGCCACGATCGGTGCGCGTAAAGGCGCCCCGAACAGCGTCGTCGACGTGTCCGCCTGTTTCGAGTCGAGCACACGCATCTCGAACACGAACGAGTCCATGTGCTGGCGGTTGAGTCGGTTTTGCGAGCGCGACTCGGCGCCGAGGTCGAGGTACTCCTCCATCCCGATCGATCGGACTCGCTCGAGCCCTTGCTCGTAGATCTCGCTATAGCTCACGGTTCAGCTCCGCCACGCAATCGATCTGCACGCGCACCATCTCGGTTCCCGGCTCAGCGGCGAGAAATTTCACCCCCCAGCTGGTGCGCACGGGCGGCGGCGCCTTGAAGCGGCGACCATAGGCCGCGTCCATGGCCTCGACGTCAGCGGGGTCGGTGTACATGACCTGGGTCCGGATCACGCGATCGAGTGAGCTGCCGCATTCATCGAGGATGGCTTCGAGGTTGCTGATCGCCCGGTCCAGCTGGCCTTCCATTCCGCCCTCGACCAGCTCGCCGGTACGAGGATCGCGGCCGGCCTGGGCGGTGACCCAGACCATGCGGCCCTGGATGTGGGCGTGCGGATACGAGCCGGTTGGCTGTGGACCACGCCGGCTGACGACGCCTCGATGGCCGCTCATTCAAGCGCCGCGATGCAGTCGATCTGCACCTTGGCGCCCTTCCACAGGAAAGCCGCTCCGAAGCTCGTCCGAGCCGGCAGCGGCTGATGAAAACGTTCGCCGTAGATCCGGTTCATCGCATCGAGGTCGCCTTCGTCCACGAACTCGATCTGGGCCTTCACGACACGATCGAGGGCAGATCCCGCGGCTTTGAGGATCGCTTCGACGTTGTCGATCGCCTGATTGAACTCGGCCTCGAAACCGCCTTTGACGAAATCGCCCGTCTTCGGGTCGCGACCGATCTGTGCCGTGACGTAGACCAATCCACCGTGCTGCCGTGCGTGAACGTATGGCCCCCGCGGCTCGGGCGCCCCCTTGATGGTGATCGTCGAGTCCTTGGTCATGTTCGCCTCCTGAGCATCTCGAAACTTCGTGACGGACCGCCCTCGCCATCCCAGTCGACGTCGACGATGATCTCGGTCGCACCGGCGGCCGCGAGCTCGTCGAGCCGCGACGCGACCGTTCCGAGCTTTTGGTCGGCACCGGTGATGCGCACTGCGATTCGAAAGTCCTCGACTTCGCTCGGGGTCCGGCCGGCTTGCTTGGCCGCAGCGGTCATCGTAGCCACACCATCCGCGATGCTCTTTTCGGACAGGCCCTCCAGGGAGTACTGGGCGAGCCAGCCGTCGGCGATCTTGCCGGCTCGCTCATGCGCGAAGCGCGACATCCCGCCGATCAGCACTGGCAGGTGGCGTGCGGGGGTCGGACGGCAGTAAATTGGCTCGGCCAGCCGGTAATGGCGACCTTCGAAAGGCGCGACCTCCCCAGTCCAACATCGGCGCGCGATCGCCAGCCACTCGTCCAGGATCTCGCCTCGCGATCCGTAATCGGCGCCGAGCGCCTCGAACTCTTCTCGGAGCCAACCGGCGCCTACGCCCAGGACCAGACGGCCGTGAGCGATCGCATCGATGCACGCGGCCTGCTTGGCAAACAGGATCGGGTTGCGCATGGGGAGGATGAGGACTGACGTGCCAAGCTCGGCCGTCGACGTGGTCGATGTCATCGCGCTGAGCGCGACGGTCGGTTCGAGGTAATCGACGTCGACCGGCCACGTGATGCGGCCGTCGGAGGAAAACGGGTAGCGCGACTTGACCTCGCGAGGAAACACGACGTGGTCGCTGGTCCAGATGGAGTCGAACCCCGCGTCTTCGAGCATCGAAGCCATGCGCGCAGCACCGAACTGAAACGGCAGCGGACCGCTGTTGGGGACCTTCGCGCCCAGGCGGAGGCGTTTGCTCACCAGGCGGCGAGCGTGCCTCCGTCGACGGGAACGTACGCACCCGTCATGTAGGACGAGGCGTCAGAGGTGAGGAAAGCGACCACGGAGGCGATCTCTTCCGGCGGCGCCGGCCGACCGAGCGGCGTCTTTTCCATCATCCGGGCGCGCTTTTCCGGATCGGCGAGGCTTCGGGCAGACATCGGAGTGTCGACGACCCCTGGTCCGACGATGTTGACCCGAATTCCAAACTGAGCCCAGTCCAGCGCCAGCGTGCGGCCCAGCATCAGCACGCCACCTTTGGATGCGCAGTAAGCGCTCGCGCCGGGATTGCCTCGCACCGAGTTGATGGAGCCGATCATCACGACCGTCCCTCCGTGACCGGCCTGGATCATGGCGCGAACCGCTGCGCGTGCCGACAGCCATGTGCCTTTCAAGTTGACCCCGATTATCCAGTCGAAATCCTCTTCGCTGAACTCGTGACCCGGGCCGTGTTTCTCCACGCCCGCGCACGTCACGACGCTGTTGATGTCGCCGAATTGCCGCATCGCTGATTCGACCATGCGGTCGCAAGACTTTGCGTCGCGGACGTCGACATCGACTGCAATCGCGCTTCGGAGCGTCGCCGCGGTTTGCTTCGCGGCTTCGATGTTCATGTCCGCGCAGACGACCTCATCTCCGCGCTCGGCGAGCACCTTTGCGGTCGCGGCGCCGATGCCCGAGCCGGCGCCTGTGACGATCGCGACCGTCATGCGGTCCTCTCCCCTAATGACTAACGAGTGTTTGTTCTTATTTTGGGCCCGCGGTATTATGGTCGCGGTCTCAGCCTTCCGTCAACGCACTCCCGTCCTGCTTTACCGGGGAGGTCTCAATGCGTTTCGGGGTCGGTCTCTTCAGCCTGCAGTGCACCGCCATGCAGCCGGCTCACTGGGCCGGAGCATACCGGGACATGCGCGAGTACGCCACGCTGATGGAAGAGCT
>Ga0207646_10000325_pt1 | contig 64667 bp, 54 predicted proteins | sample KBSK5502metaG_FD_184343 | JGI IMG/M metagenome (GOLD analysis project Ga0207646, IMG submission 184343) | Corn, switchgrass and miscanthus rhizosphere microbial communities from Kellogg Biological Station, Michigan, USA - KBS K5-50-2 metaG... | ecosystem: Host-associated > Plants > Roots >... | reverse complement strand
ACGACGATGCGCTGGTCCTGGCGGGTCATGTCGGTGGCGTTGTAGTGGTTGACGATGCCCACGACCCAGCCGAGCTGCGGGGACACGAAGCTGGCCGCCCCGGGATCGGTCAGGCCGCCGGCGTTTCCCTCCCGGGCCAGGGAGGCACCCGAGCCGGCCACCAGGTCCCACGGGCGGTGCCCGGGCCGCAGGCCGGGCACCAGCCGATGAAGGCGGCCGCCGCGTTGCCCGGCATGGTCGTCGTGCTGGCGTTCCTGCTCCTGGTGGTGGTGTTCCAGTCCATCGCTATCTCGGTCAAGGCCGCGGTTATGAACCTGCTGCGCGGTGGCCTGCGGCCCATCGCGGATCCCGCCAGGGCAGCGCTAGGTGAATATTTCCCCCGCCCCTGGGCAGTGTTCGTCCGGTGCCCGGAACTCCGCCTTCCGGTCCGGCACGATGGAGGGGACGCAGTGAACACCTGGATGAGCGCCCGCAGGCTTCTGTTCGTTCTGGCCGGCCTGGCCTTGGTGGCCTCGGGCCTGGTGGCACGGGCCGCCGCCCCCGCCGCCGCCGGGTCGGCGCCGGGGTACAGCCTGGTGAACGTGGGCGCCTTTGGCGGGGAGCCGTCGATCGCCTCCGACAGCAAAGGCGTGCTGTATGAGACCACGCCCAGCGGTCTTCCGGGTGGCCCGCTGGCCGGCGATCCGCCCATCTACCGGTCCACGAACGCGGGCGCGAACTGGACGCTCATCCAGCCTGCCGACACCACCAGCGGGGATGATTGCCTGGCCACCGACCAGGCCAGGTCGCTGTACTGGTGCAACCTGGCGAGCGGGACCGCGAGCACCCTGCCGCTGCAGGCCGACGTGTGGAAGTCCACCATTGGCACCTCGTGCACCACCGCCTGCAACTGGCAGCACGGCTCCTCGGTGCTCGGCAGCACCCAGTGCGGGACGAGTTGCTCGCCGTTCGGCGTGGACCGCCAGTGGGTCGCAGCGTCGGTCCCGCCCAAAGGGACGACGGCGAACGCCGAAGTGGTGCTCATGTACCACGACTTCTTCGGCCCCAGCCAGATCTGGGTGAACATCTCCACCGACGGTGGCGCGCACTTCGGCCCGCCGGTCGAGGTGCTGGCCAACAGCTCGGTCCCCGGCGCGGTGATCGCGCAGGGATACACCATGTGCAACACGGTGCCGGCGGGGGTGGGTATTGTGCCGCCGGGGCAGCCGCACGCCGGGCGGATCATCGTCGCCTGGATCGCCGCTGACCTTGCGCAGAACGCCACCGGGTGCAACATCACGATGACCCAGTCGTTCCACACCCTGTGGGTCGCCTACTCCGACAACGGCGGCGCCACGTGGACCGCGCAGCAGGCGTTCGACGCCGGCATTGGCCACGACACCTCCACTCCGTTCGCGGCGTTCACCCTGGACGCCCACGGCAACCCCTACATCGCGTTCGCCGCGCCCGGCCCCGCCGACAACCCGGCGGTCTGTGCCGCGGAGTCCGCCGCCGGAACCGTGCAGGGCGACCCGTCCTGCGCCTACCACCTGTGGGTGGTCTGGTCCGCCGACGGCGGCGCCACCTGGGACGGCGGCGGCGGGCTGATCCCCGGCAGCGCGGCAGCCGCGTACGAAGCCGACCCGGCCAGTGCCGCCGGGACCGACGTGTTCCCGACCATCGCGGCCGGCCGGCCGGGCCAGGTAGCGGTCGGGTGGCTGCACACCAACGAGATCGACCCCACCGACACCAACGGGAAGTTCCTGCCCGGCGGCTGCGCCGGACCGGGCAACGGGAACCCGCCCACCTACCCGCCGGCGTGCACCTGGAACCTAGTCGCCGGGCAGTCGGTCAACCTCACCCTCGGCCCAGTGCGGGCCACCTTCACAAACACGCAGGTGACCACGACCCCGGTGCACGTCGGTGACATCTGCAACCTGGGGATCTTCTGCGTCGCCCCCACCTCCAACCGCAACCTGCTCGACTTCAACATGGAAACGATCGACCCCACCGGCTGCGCGCACATCGCCTTCGCCGACGACAACACCGTCAACATGCTGCGGGTAGCCAACCAGACCGCCGACTGCATCCGCCCCTCGTAGACGGCGGTACCGGCAGGCGGCGACAAGCGGATCGGCGCCGGTACGGGGCGGGGCGCGGGCGCCCGCGCGCCCGTCACCGCCACGGCTCACCCTCGCCTGCCACCGGCCGGACCAGCCGGCTGCGCCCGCGGTGGCGAGCCGCCCACGCCCGGCGCGGCGAGCCCGAGGCCAGCTGCGGCCACCGCGGCCCTGGCCTGTTCGCTCATACCTGCGACCATAGGCACCACAGCCGTTCGTCGTGCTGATGTCTGGGTAGGTCACGGCCCGGCCCTGCGGCCTCCTGTTACCTGAAAGTCAAGCGGACATCGCCCGTCAACTGGGCGGCGAGGCCTGGAGGGCCGGGTGTGCTAGGCGGGCATGGCGCGGTCATGCGTCCTGCGCAGCTGCGGCTGCTGACGGTCGCGGGGTGCGGCTGATCGCCGCGGGCAGGTGCCGCCCGAGGGCTAGCGCGGCGACGCTGGCGGCGAAGGCGAGCCCGGCGGCGGCAAGCAGCGAGGCGGCTGCGGAGACTGCGAGCAGCCGCGTGCCGACCGTGGGCGCGAGGGCCAGGCCGATCCACCATGACAGGCTCATCGCCGCCATGTACCGGCCGCGCAGCGCCGCCGGTGCCATGTCGGCTACCAGCGGCATCAGCGCCGTGGTGTGGAAGCACTCGCCTATCCCGATGGCGACCGCCGCGATCACCAAGGTGGCGTAGGCGGGCCCTGCGTGCGCCCTGCTGGCGGCCGTGATCAGCAGGAAGCTGCCGGCGAAGATTACGCCGCTGATGGCGATTGCTGTCGTCCGGCGGCCGCCTTCCAGCGCCCACGACACCGGCATTTGGGCGATAGCGACCGTGAAGGCGTTGGCCAACAGCAGCAACCCGAGGGGTGCCAGGCTGATGCCCAGGTCGGCGTGCGCGTACTGAGGAACTACCCAGGAGAAGTACCCCCACCCGACCGTGATGACGGCCACGTTGATGCCCGCGAGCCACAGGAACCGTCCGTCGCGGAGCACATGCCGGTAGCCGCCGGGCATCGGTTCTGCGGGCGTTTCCTTGGCGACGGCGGCGGCCAGCACGATCACGTAGATCAGGTACGTGGCGGCGTTGCCGAGCAACAGGGCGACAAGCCCGCCCAGACCGGTGGCGGCGATCAGGCCGCCCAGGCCGCCGCCGGCGCCGAAGCCAACGTTGGTGGCGACGCGCGATACCGCGACCACCCGGTGTCGAAGCTCCGCCGGTGCCAGCCCTGCGAGCAGCGCGGATTGGCTTGGCTGCAGCGCGCCGTTGCCGACGCCCGCCACTGCGGCGGCGGCAAAAGCCTGCCACGGGCGGGAGGCGGCTGCCAGCCCCGCATACCCCGCGGCCAGCGCGACCCCACCGGCGACGGCCGTAGCGCGGGCCCCGGCGCGGTCGATCACCGGCCCGGCCGCCGGCGATGCCACCACCGCCAGGCCGGTCAGGACGCCGATCACAGAGCCGGCCACACCAAGACTGAAGCCGCGGCCGCTGTGCAGGTAGATGACCTCGAAGGGAAGCACGGCACCCCAGCCGAGGGCGTTCAGGAAGATCCCCGCCTGCACGATCCACAGCTGGCGAGACAGGCCAAGCCCGGCCCGCCGCCTGCGGCGCGGCGCCTGCGCGTCCGGCACGTCACCGCCAGCCGGCGCGTTTCCGCGCGCCCAACGAGTCCTCACCGCAGTGGATTTATGTTATAGTACATTATGCTCTCTCCACTAGTACAATATATCGGGCGCGGCTCAGGCGCGGCAATCATCGCCGTCCGCATCGAGACGCTGATTGCCGCGGCCCAGCTCCGGCCTGGTGAACGGCTGCCGGCGGTCCGCGCGCTTGCGACAGAACTGCGTGTCAGCCCGGCCACGGTCGCCGCCGGCTACCGCAGCCTTCGCGACCGTGGCCTCGTCACGCCGCATGGGCGGCACGGGACCGTGGTGGCGGCCCAGCCGCCGCTGCGGGTCCGCCCCGCCCGGCCGCTGCCGCCGGACATGCACGACCTTGCCAGCGGCAACCCGGACCCGGCGCTGCTGCCACCGCTTGGTCCCGCGCTGGCCCGCATCGACCAGGCGCACAAGCTCTACGGCGGCCCGGCGATACTTCCCCGGCTGGCCGAGCTCGCCCAGGACCACTTCGCCGCCGATGGCATCACCGGCGACATCGCCGTGGTCGCCGGGGCCCTCGACGGGATCGAGCGGGTGCTACAGGCCGAACTGCGCCCCGGCGACCGGGTCGGGGTGGAGGACCCGAGCTGGCCGCGTATCGGCGACCTGGTCAGCGCCATCGGCCTGCGCACCGAGCCGATAGCGGTCGACCAGGCTGGGCTCCTGCCAGACCGCCTGGCCGCGGCGCTGCGGGCCGGCGCGCGGGCCATCATCGCCACGCCACGCGGGCAGAACCCGACCGGAGCGGCAATCGACGCGCAACGCGCGGCGCAAATCCACCACGTGCTGGCCGAATACCCACAGGTCCTCGTCATCGAAGACGACTACATCGCCGAGATCGCCGGCGCCCCCTACGCGGCTCTCCACGGCCAGAGCGATCGCTGGGCCGTGATCCGGTCAGTATCCAAGGTCCTCGGCCCGGACCTGCGGCTCGCAGTACTCGCCGCCGACCCGCTGACCGCTAGCCGGGTCGCGGGCCGCCAGCTACTCGGGGCCGGCTGGGTAAGCCACCTGCTCCAGCAGACCGTCGTGACGCTGCGTTCCGACGCCGCAACCCGCGCGCTGCTCGCCCGCGCCGAGCGCCACTACGCCCTGCGCCGCCGCGCCCTCATCACCGCCCTGGCCGAACATGGCATCACCTCGCACGGCGCATCCGGGCTCGGCGTGTGGATCCCAGTCGATGAGGAAACACCGATCGTGCAGGCGCTCGCCGAACACGGCTGGGCCGTCACCCCCGGCGAGCGCTTCCGCTACCACAGCCCGCCCGGCATCCGCGTCACCACCACCACCCTGCAGCCCAGCGACGCCCGCCAGCTAGCAGACCACATCGCCACGGCCATCCGCGGCCAAGCCACCACCTACGCCGGATAACCCCGACCGGCCCCATACCGCCACACAGCCGGGGCCGCCCAGCATCGACCGCCACCCACCACCCTGCACTCTCGCCCAGAACCGGCGGGGTTCCGCTAGAACGGTGGCGGGCGTGTCCTACCGGCCGGATGCTCCCACCGTAGCGACTTTCGTAGTGCGGATCTTGCTGTGGCCCGCCGTCTCCCATACCGCGCTCCGAACGGCAGGAGGGGCCGGCCCTCGCAAGTGGCCGGCCTCGTCGCGTGGGGCACGGGCAGTCTTCTCACCCCACCACCCCACCCAAGGTTTGCTGCGGCTATCCCAGCTGCGCCGTGGCCTGGCCGACCTCGATCAGGTGTCCGTCGGGGTCGCGGATGTAGGCGCGGATCTCGCGGCCGTGGTCTTTCGGCTCGGTGAGGAACTCGGCGCCTTTGGCCGACCACTCGGCGTACGCGGCGGCGATGTCGGCCACGCGGAGGTTGAGGAACGCGCTGGTCTGGTCGGGGTCGGGCGGGGTGGTGAGCGTCACCGTGGGCTTGTCATCGGTCGGGCCGCCGCCCACGTTGAGGATGAGCCAGCTATTGGCCAGCTTCAGGATGACCGGGTCGCGTTCGAGCAAGACCGTCGCGCCGAATACCGACTGGTAGAAGTCGCGGGACCGGTCCTGGTCGGAGACCACCATGAAGTGGGTCACCACAAAGCCTGTCCGCGGGGCGGGGAAGTCGTCCTGACTCATACAAACCTCCATCGTGGGGGAGGGGCGCCGGCGTAGCCGCTAGGGCCACACCCCAACCCAACCATGCCGGCCGCGCGATAACGGCCCAAGGGCGGTCGCCTGAGGTCAGATCCGGCCCGGACGATAGCGGCCCAGGGGCGGTCGCCTGAGGTCAGATCCCGCCGGACGATCGCGGCCCAGCGGCGGTGACCTGTGGTCAGATACGGCCGCACGATCGCGGCCAGGCGACGGTGACCTTCGGGTCAGATCCGCGCGGCCGGGCCGGCCGGAGCCTTAGTGGCGCCGCGACCGGCGGCGGTAGCGCCGCGACCGGCGGCGGTGGCGCCGCGACCGGCGGCCTGGACCGTGAGCCGGACCAGGTGCTGGTCCTGGGCAAGACCGCGCAGTTTGGTCGTGAAGGGTTCGATCGTGATGTCGTCGCGCCCGTTGAGCAGCGACTGGTCTACCTGACCTAGCACCTCGCGCAGCAGCACGACGTCGTCGCCGTGGCTCTGATCGGCCACGCGGGCCGCCAGGTTAACGGTCCGGCCGAAGTAGTCGAGGTGGTCGTTGGCGGTCATGGCGATGGCCGGGCCATGGTGGGCGCCGACCTTGAGCGCGAGCGGCGGGTCGATGCCCTGTTCGCGGCACCATGCGGTGACCTGGGCCTGCAACTGGATCGCCGTGGCGAGGGCGTCGTCGAGGCGGTGGAAGGCGCACATCACCCCGTCGCCCATGGTCTTGACGATGCTGCCGCCGCTCTGGTTGACCGCTTGCCTGATGAAGTCGAAATGCCGGTTGACCCGGCCGTAGGCGGCCGCGTCCCCGATCCCTTCGTACAGTTGCGTCGAACCTTTGAGGTCGCTGAACAGGAAGGCGATGTGACTGACGGCGAGTTGCTGCTGGGGAGCCAGCACCTCAGAGCTGAAAAGCTCGCGGAATTCCTGCATGGTGGTGACCTGGGCGGCGCTGGTGGCCTCACTGGTCCAGGCGAGGTCCTCGATGGCGGCGAGGATCGGGCCTTCGGTCTGGTTGCGGAGCACGAGATGCGAGCCGTCGGGCACGGCGAGGCCGTCGTCGCGCGCCAGGCTGTGCGGGCCGACCCAGCGGCCGCTGGAGTAGGTGAGGGTGATGTCGCGGTCCCGGGTGCCGGCCGGGGCCGGTGCCAGGAGCAGGCGGTGCGCCGCCCGCACGGTGCGCAGCTGCACCGGCCCGGTGAGGCTGAGGTCGATCCGCCGGTCTTCATGGGGCCGCAGGTACTGCTGGGCCACGGAGTGGGGCATGCGCAGCGGCCCGCCAATGCAGTACACCTGGCTGCTCGCGCGGCGGATCGCGGGGTGGATGGAGAACCGTAGCTCGACCCGCTGGTCGAAGTCGCTGTCGTAGGTGATGCCGCAGGTGTCGCAGTGGAACCGCACCGGCAGTTGCGCCAGCGAGCCGGTCTCCGCTTTCGGCACCCGGCAGTTCGGGCACATCAGTTCCCAGCGCAGCTCGAACAGCCCGGCCGAGGTGGCGTGCAGGAACAGCCTCAGCACTTCGAAGCGGTCCGCATCCCAGAGACCAGCCAGCGCGAACGGCCGTATGCCGGTCAGCTGGTCGTCGCTGCCGTCGACGATGCGTTCTTTCAGCAGGGGGACCAGCTCGGGCTGAACCGGGGCGCTCGCCAGGTCACGGAGGCGGGCGTCGAGCAAGGCCCGGTTGACGGTGGGCCGGCCGCTCGGCACGGGCACCGGATCTGTCCGTCCGGCTTCTCTGCGCTGCAGGTAGTGGTCGCAGAAATCGAGCAGGTCGGTGACTGAGCTCCTGGTCAGCCGCCAGGCCAGCCTGCCGGAAATGTTCGCCGGCGTGCATTCCGCGTAGGAGAGCACGGTGACGCCATCCTCGGCCGGCCGCAGCTCGAGGCCGACGATCATGACCGCGATGGGCCCGCCGTCGAACTCACGGCGAACCGCGTAGCGGCGTTCGCGGATCCAATCGAAGGGGAGTTCCTGCCAGCGCACCGGGATGACGCCGAAGGCTTTGGCGCGTGCCTGGCGGATCAGCGGGTCGGGCAGGGCAGAGAATTGCACCGCCGGGAGGCCGATGGAGCGGTTGAGGTGATCGGTGTCGGCCAGCAGCCGCCACGCCTCGGCAAGCGTCATCGGGTAGGAGCGCGCTTGCTCGAAGCGCATGGGCTGGTGCTTCATTGCCGACCGGTTCCGCCGCCCGCTCGCTGCCGAGCCCGCGCGGGGAGACCGACCCCCCTCGCAAGAATGTGTGGCTATGCTTTGCTTGGTTTTGACCAGCGTAACAGGGGTGGGGCGCTGTGATTCGGCGTAACAGGGGTGGGGCGCTGTGATTCAGCGGATTCTGGTGGCGACCGACCGGTCGGACACCGCGACGCGGGCGGTCGCGTGGGCCGCGGAGATGTCCGACAGGTACGCCGCCGAGTTGCTCGTGCTCCAGGTGGTCGCGCCGGAGCACCTGACGGGCCAGGAAGGCGAGGGCGTCAGCGGGGAAGCGGCCGATCAGCTGACCGCCCTGACCGCACAGGTGAGCGGGGAACGGGGCCGGGCGCTGCTGGTCTACGACTCCGACCCGGCCGACGCGATCGTCCGGGCCTGCGCGCAGGAGCGGGTCGATCTGGTCGTCGTCGGCAACGTCGGCATGCGCGATCGCACCGAGTTCCTTCTGGGCAGCGTGCCCAACCGGGTTTCCCACAACGCCCGCTGCTCCGTTGTGATCGTGAACACGGCGCTGCCTGACGCCACAGCCGGGACCGCCGGGCAGCAGGACTCCCCGGATGGCGCCGGGCCAACCGGGCCAACCGGGCCAACCGAGGGTGAGCTTCTTCGCCGCGCAGCGCATGTCGCTCAGGTCTTTGCCAAGTTCGGCCTGGGAGATCTCTTGCAACGGGGCCGGAATGACGGTGCCGAGCGTGCCCGCCGGTTTCGCAGCGCGCTGGAGGAACTCGGGCCGACCTTCGCCAAGCTCGGCCAGATCCTGTCCACCCGCCCGGACTTGCTGCCGGCCTCGGTCGTGGCGGAGCTGGCCGATCTGCAAGATCATGTCACGCCGCTGACCGAGGCCGAGGTCGTCGGGGTGATGGAAGAGGAGCTGAAGGTTCCCTGGGAGGACGTGTTCACCAGCATCGAGCCGGATCCGCTGGCCTCGGGGACGATTGCCCAGGTGCATCGCGCCACGCTCGTCGGCGGCAGGCGGGTGGTGGTGAAGGTGCAGCGGCCCACCGCGGAGGCCGACATCAGGCAGGACCTTGGGCTGCTTCAGCGGTTCGCCGAGCAGGCGGCGGGCCGTCCGGCGTTTCAGCAGGTCGTCGACGTGCCCGCGATCATCGATCATCTGTCGTCTTCGCTGGTGCGCGAGCTTGACTTCCGGCACGAGGCGGCGAACATCGAGCGGATGCGGGAGGTGCTGGCGCCCTTCGGCCGGCTCGCCGTACCGGACGTGTACCACGATCTGTCCACCGGGCGGTTGCTGGTCCTGCAGGAGATCCAGGGCATACCGCTGCTACGGGCGCCCGAGGGGGAGGCACGCCGCGAGGCGGCCCGCCAGTTGCTGGAAGCGTACTACCAGCAGGTCCTCGCCGTCGGTTTCTTCCACGCTGACCCGCATCCCGGGAACCTGATGTGGTGGAACGACACCATCTACCTGCTCGACCTAGGTATGGTCGGCGAGGTCGACGCCGGGCTGCGGGAATCGCTGCTGCTCCTGCTGTTTGCTTTCTGGCAGGAAGACACGGCCTTCCTGGCCGAGGCCATGCTCGGCCTCGCCGCCGCGCCGCCGCCGCCGGACCTCGATGAGGCCGCGTTCCAGGCGGAGTTGGCTGACCTCCTCGCCACGTACCGGCACCTGTCGCTCAAGGAACTCCGGCTCGGCCCGCTGCTCCAGCAACTCACCGAGATCTCGGTCCGGCACCGGGTCCGGCTGCCGTCGTCCCTGGCCCTGATCGGTAAGGCCTTCGGCCAGATGCAGTTGGCCGCCGCGGAGCTCGACCCCTCGCTGGACCCGTTCTCGGTAGCCGGCTCCTTCTACCTGCGGCAGCTAGCTGGCCAGATGCGGACCATGACCAATCCAGGGCGGGTGTTCTACGAGAGCCAGAAGCTCCGGGCACGCCTCGGCCGGCTGCTCGAGGGATTCGAACGGGTGCTTGGGGTACGCGGCGGCACCGGGCTGCAGGTCGACCTCCTGGGGGCCCAGGACCTCACGGTCGCGATCAGTCGGGCTGGCCGCCGCATCGCGGTCGGCCTGGCCGCGGCCACCGCGATCGTGGGCACCGCGGTCATCGCGAGCGCGGCCCACCCCAGGACCTGGGTGACCGTCCTCTTCGGAGCCGCGGCTGTGCTGCTGACCGGCGGCTTGCTCGCCGACGTGCTCAGGCACCGCTGATGCCAGGCCGTCCCCAGTCCGCGACGGCCCTCCGCCGGCGATCCCGCGCGCGTGCGCGGAGACAACCTCCGCGGGCGATTCTCAACACGCTCATGGCCCTGGCCGGCATCGTGCTCGAGCGGCGCATCCGCAAGGCGCTCCGGTCCGGCACCGGGGGGTCGTGAGGTGGCGGCGCACGCGGCGCACGCGGCCGGGCTGGGCGCGCTGTGCGTCCGCGCGGCCGGACTGGGCGCGGCGTCCGTCCGGGCGGCCGGTGCGGGTCTTGCGGGCGGCATCGGCGCGGCCGCCGGCATCGCGTTGCTGCTGGTGATGGAGGCGGGCGTGCCGATACCGGTGCCGGCCGACCTGGTGATGCTCGCCGTTGGCGCGCGCGTGGGCGCTGGCGACATCCCGCTGGCGGTGGGGGTCCTGGCGTTCGAAGCGGTGGCCATCGTGGGGACCGCGGTCCTGTTCCTGGCGGCGCGCGGGCCCGGGCACGCCGTGATCAGGCGGCTCGGTCCTCGCCTTGGGCTCACCGCGGCACGGCTTGGACGCGCCACGAGCTTGGTCGAACGGCGAGGGCGGCCCGCGCTGGCGGCCGGCCGGGCGATTCCGGGCCTGCGCACCCTGACGGTCATCGCGGCCGGCGGGTCCGGGCTGTCAGCGCGCCGGGCCCTCCCCGCCCTGATCGCCGGGAGCAGTGTCTTCCTGCAGTTGCACCTGTTTCTGGGCTACTTCCTGGGCGGGGCTGCCGTGCACGTCCTGCACGCGGCGACCGGGCCCGCGCTCGCAGCGCTGGCCGTGATCGCGGGCGGCGGCATCGTGTTCTGGTTCGCCCGCCGGGGCAGGCGCCTGGCCGTCGGCGGCCTCGCCGAGGCCGCCTGCCCGGCCTGCCTGGCGGTCGCCTTCCTCGCCGAACAGCCACCCGAGTTGCAGGCGCTGACCCGCGACGCACCTGCGGCCCCGGAGGACGAACGTGCGGCCGCAGAGCAGGCCTGAAGTCCTCAGCTGCCTGCCGGTTTCCGCTGTGCGGTCCGGTAGAGGTCGATTAGCTCGGCGGTGGTGGTGGCGTCTTCGGGCGCCTTGTCGTCGCGCCACCGCCCGGTGAACCGCGGGAACCGCATCGCCAGCCCGCTCTGCTCCTTTACCTGCCCCCAGGCGGCGGGGTAATTCGGTGACAGGGTCAGCTCGGCGCTGAGAATCTCCAGCACGAGCCCGGGCTCGAACCACACGTCGGGCTCCTGGCGCGCGTCGACCCGGGCGGGCTTGCCCGGGCTGGCCAGCGGCGCGAGCCGGGTGGGCAGCGCGGCCAGGTCGGCGTCGGAGAAGCCGGTGCCGCACTTGGTCACCGCGCGGAAGACGTCAGCCTCGGCATCGTAGGCGGCCAGCAGCAGCGCGCCGTAGACACCGGCCCGGCGGCCGCGCCCGGCGAACGCACCGATCACGACCAGGTCGACGGTGTCGGCCAGTTCGGTGCGGTAGTCCCGCTTGAGCTTGATCCACAGCCAGCCGCGGGCACCGGCCTGGTACACGGCGTCCGGGGCGACCGACTTGCACATCAGCCCCTCGCAGCCGTCTGTGATCGCCTGCTCGAACGCCGCGTCCAGGGCGGCCGCGGTGGTCACCTCGGTGGCGGTGGTGAGCCGGAGCTGGGGCGAGAGGGTTATCGCCTCGGCCAGCCTGGCCCGCCGCTGCGGATACGGCAGCCTGGTCAGGTCCTCGCCGTCGGCGAACAGCAGCTCGAAGCAGAACATGCCCACCGGTATGTCCCGCACGGCCTCGGCGATGCCGTACTTGCGCCGCCGGAACATGACCTCACCGAACGGGCGCAGCTCCCCGGCGGCCGCGTCGAAGGCGACGACCTCCCCCTCGACGATCGCCTCGCGGGGCCCGAGGCCTGCCGCAAGGAGCTCCACGACGTCGGGGAACTGGCTGTCCATCCGTTCCAGCCGGCGGGTCCACAGCTCGATCGCCCCGTCCGCGGTCCGGTGCGCCTGGATGCGGATGCCGTCGTACTTGTACTCGGCCGCGCACTCCCCGCCCAGCTTGGCGAGGATCTCCCCGGCGTCCGACAGCCGCTGGGCGAGCATCACTCGCACCGGGTTCCCGGGGCGGACGCGGATCTGCTCGACCGCCGCAAGCCCGCCGCCGACCAGGGCGCCGGCGACCAGGCCGAGGTCACTGCAGATGTTGTAGGCGCGCTCCAGCACCGGCCGGTCGGCCCGGCCCCCGGCGTACACCTGCGCGAGCGCGTCCAGAATGGTCGGCGTGCCGATGCCCAGCCGCAACGACCCGGTGACCAAGCGCAGCAGGTAGCGGGCCTCCAGTGGGGTGGCCTGGCCGAGCAGCCCGGCCAGCAGGTCCAGCTTGCGCCCCTGCGAACCCGGCCCCTCGGCCTGCGCGATCTGGCGCAGCGTATCCACCACGGCGGTTACCGGCAGGCTGGCCGCACGGCCCGCTGCGGTCGCGGTCAGCAGCTGCTCCGCGGTCTGGCCGAGGTCGCCGGTCTCCCGCACCGCGGCGGCCACCTCGTCGGGTCCGGAGCCGGTGGCGGTGGCGACGGCGCGGACGGCCAGCTTCTCGGCCAGGCCGAGGTCCACCCCGGCGAACTCCGGCGCGATCAGGCCCTGGCACAGATAACAGACCGTGGGCAGCAGCTCCTTCGGGGTCCCGGCCAGCAGCTCCGCCAGGCGGGCGATCAGCGCCAGCCGGCCGCTGGCCTGCTCTAGGTCGCGGTAAGCCTCCGCGACGATCACATACTCCACAGCGCCTCCTTCGCCCCGATCATGACACGACATGGTGGGATGGAGTTCCTGCCAACCGGCGGTAGGGGATGGAACCGGCCGTGGAACTCGTGCACTCGGGCAAGGTCCGGGATGTCTACGCGGACGGGGATGACCTGATCCTCGTCGCCTCCGACCGCGTGTCGGTCTATGACGTGGTCCTGCCGACGCCGATCCCGGACAAGGGCAAGATCCTCACCGCGCTGTCGTTGTGGTGGTTCGAGCGCCTGGCCGGCCTCGTGCCCAACCACCTCATCTCGGCCACCGACGTCCCGCCCGAGCTCGCCGGCCGGGCGATCCGCTGCCGCAGGCTGGCGATGGCGGGAGTCGAGTGCGTCGCGCGCGGCTACCTGGCCGGGCACGGCCTGGACTCATACCGGGCCAGCGGGACGATCTGCGGGATCCGGCTCCCGCCGGGGCTGGCCGAAGGCTCACGCCTGCCCCGCCCTGTGTTCACCCCCACCACCAAGGCGCCGGCCGGGCAGCACGACGAGCCCATGACCTACGCCGACGTCGCCGCGGCGGTCGGCGCTGGCGCGGCCGCCGAGCTGCGGCGGCTCACGCTCGAGGTGTACCACCGGGGTCACGACATCGCGCTCGGCCGCGGCATCATCATCGCCGACACGAAGCTGGAGTTCGGCTGGGCGCCCGACGGGACGCTGGTGCTCGCCGACGAGGTGCTGACGCCCGACTCCTCGCGCTTCTGGCCGGCCGAGTCCTGGGCGCCGGGCCGGCCGCAGCATGCGTTCGACAAGCAGGTCGTCCGCGACTGGTCCCGCGGCCTCGGCTGGGACAGGACGGCGCCCGGCCCCGAGATCCCGCCCGCCGTCGTGCAGGCCACCCGGCACCGCTACATCGAGGCCTACCAGCGGATCACCGGCAACTCCTGGCCGCCGTAGCACGGCCTCACGCCCCCGGCACAACGCCGCCACAAGATACAAAACGGCCCTCGGGTGGTACCCGGCCTCCGCGCACCGGCAGCGGTTCCGGTCAGCTCGTGACGCGGCCGTCTTCAAGGCGGATGACCTCGTCGGCGAGGTCGATGAGCGCTGTCAAAAGCCGCCTGCGTGTCGCGCGATCCAGGCTCCGGGTGTACCGTAGCCAATCGGTCACCGTGTGTCGCCGGGTGAGCGCTCTGCTTGACCAGGCCGCCCAGCACCGGGTCTCGCTGGTGTCCGGGCCGCCCGGCGCGAGAAGACGGTCGCCTGCGCCTTGTGGGCGGCGGCCGGGCCCGCCGTCGGCCAGGTGATCTGGCTTATCGTGGACCGCGATGACCAGCAGGACCGGTTCTGGGCGTACGTGTGCGCGGGCCTGGGCCGGTGGGGCCGCCGACCTCGGGCTGCCCAGGGCAAGGGCCCTGGCTCGGTCTGCTGTGAGGGTGCATCCGGTCCCGGGCGTGACCTGCCAGGGCGCCCGGCTGCCCTAGACTTGGCCGCCGGAGCCGCAGTGGGCCCAGCAGGCCAGCAGGGAGTGACACCGCCGTGAAGACCGACGTCGAGGAGCTCAGCCCGACCCGGGTCAAGCTGACCATCGAGGTTCCCTTCGAGGAGCTGAAGCCCAGCCTCGACAAGGCCTACCGCGACGTCGGCAAGCAGGTCCGTATCCCCGGGTTCCGGCCGGGTCACGTCCCGCCCCGGATCATCGACCAGCGGCTCGGCCGCGGCGTCGTCCTTGAGCAGGCGGTGCAGGACGCGGTGCCGCAGCTGTACGGCAAGGCCCTGGAGGAGAGCGAGGTGCTCGCCCTGGGCCAGCCGGACCTGGAGATCACCAGGCTCGACGACGGGGAGCAGCTCGCCTTCACCGCCGAGGTGGACGTCCGCCCCAAGTTCGAGCTCCCCGACCTGTCCGCCGTGTCTGTCACCGTCGAGAACGCCGAGGTCGGCCCGGACGAGGTAGAGGAGTACCTCAGCGAGCTGCGGGAGCGGTTCGCCTCGCTCAAGACCGTGGACCGCCCGGCCGCCGAAGGCGACTTCGTGTCCGTCGACCTGTCAGCCTCGGTCGGCGGCAAGCTTGTCGACGACGCGCAGGCGAGCGGCCTGTCCTATCAGGTCGGCAGCGGAACCTTGCTGGACGGGCTGGACGAGGCCCTGGCCGGGATGGCAGCGGGGAGCGCCACCACGTTCACCACCGAGCTGCCGGGCGGCGAGCACGAGGGCGAGCAGGCCGAGGTCGCGCTGACCGTGCACAGCGTCAAGATCAAGGAGCTGCCGGAGCTCGACGACGAGTTCGCCCAGTCGGCCAGCGAGTTCGACACGCTCGGCGAGTTCCGCGCCGGGACCCGCGCCCGGCTGGAAACCGTCAAGCGCCTCGCCCAGGTCGGCCAGGCCAGGGACAAGGCGCTGGACGCCGTGCTGTCCCGGCTCGACATCCCGCTCCCCGAGCGTCTGGTCGCCGCGGAGACCGAAGGTCGCGAGCGCTCGCTGGACGAACAACTGGAGCGGTCGGGCACCACCAGGGAGGCCTACCTGGAGGCGCGCGGCATCGGCGAGGACGACCTGGAGGCGGAGATCATCGTCGACGCCCGCAGGTCGGTGAAGGCCGGTTTCGTGCTGGACGAGCTGGCCCGCCGGGAAGACCTCAAGGTCGAGCAGGAGGAACTGAATTCCTACATCGTCGAGCAGGCCTACCGGCTCGGCGTGCCGCCCGAGCGGCTGGCCAAGGAGATCGTGGACCGTAGCCAGCTCGGCATCGCGATGGCGGACGTCATGCGCGGCAAGGCGCTGCGGGTGCTCGCCGAGCGGGTGAAGGTCACCGACGAGGCAGGGCGCCCGGTCGACGTCAAGGAGCTCGCCGCGATGCGGGGCGCCGCGGACTCCGACGGCGAGGACGCCGGCGCCGGGGACACGGGGGACGCCAACGGCACCGCGGACGACGCCGACGCCTGACCGGCCGGCCCGTGCGCCGACAGCGAACAGCCCGTTACCGGGGACGTTAGACCTCCGCGCCGGCGTTAGGGTCACTGTGAGTGGCCGGAACCGTCCGGCGGCAGCGAAGGCGAGGAGGGGCACCGTGGGTGACACGGCGCGGCGCACGGAGATCGTCAGGGACACGATCGCTGGCATCACCCCCAGCGACGAGGAGGTGGCGCGGGTTCTCGCGCGCACCGCGGAGGCGCCCGCGATGCCGGTGGCCGACCCGCTGTTCCAGCGGATGCTCCGGCACCGGATCATCTTCCTCGGCCAGCAGGTGGACGACGAGATCGCCAACCGGATCTGCGCCGAGCTGGTGCTGCTCGCGGCCGAGGACCGCCAGCGGGACATCAGCATCTACATCAACTCGCCGGGCGGCTCGGTCTACGCGGGCCTCGCCATCTACGACGTGATGCAGTACGTGCCGAACGACGTCGCCACCTACGCGATGGGCATGGCCGCGTCCATGGGCCAGTTCCTGCTGTCGGCCGGGGCGCCGGGCAAGCGCTACGCCCTGCCGCACGCGAACATCCTCATGCACCAGCCGTCGGGGGGCATCGGCGGCACGGCGTCCGACATCAAGATCCAGGCCGAGCAGCTGCTCTACATCAAGCGGACCTTGTTCGAACGGATCGCCTACCACACGGGGCAGCCCGTCGAGCAGATCGAGAGAGACGCCGACCGCGACCGCTGGTTCACCGCGGAGCAGGCCAAGGAGTACGGCTTCGTCGACCAGGTGATCCACAGCGCCGTCGAGGTCCCCACAGCCGGGGCAGTCTCCTGAGCACCCGGACCGGAGCGGAGGAAACAACCGTGAGCGCATCCCACCTGATAGCCCCGGCCCAGGCCAGGTACGTGCTGCCGTCGTTCATCGAGCGCACGTCCTACGGGATCAAGGAGATGAACCCGTACAACAAGCTGTTCGAGGAACGGATCATCTTCCTCGGCGTGCAGATCGACGACGCGTCGGCGAACGACGTGATCGCCCAGCTCATCGCGCTTGAGTCGATGGATCCGGAGCGGGACGTCACCATGTACATCAACTCGCCCGGCGGCTCGGTGACGTCGATGATGGCGATCTACGACACCATGCAGTTCGTCCAGCCGGAGATCTCGACCGTCTGCATCGGCCAGGCCGCGTCGGCCGCGGCGGTGCTGCTCGCCGCGGGCACGAAGGACAAGCGGATGGCTCTGCCGAACGCCCGCATCCTGCTGCACCAGCCGGCCACGGAGGGCGGCTACGGGCAGTCGAGCGACCTGGAGATCCAGGCCAGGGAGATCCTGCGGATGCGCAGCGCGATGGAGCGGATCATCGCCAGGCACAGCGGCAGGGACGAGGAGCAGGTCGCCCGCGACGTGGAGCGGGACAAATTCTTCTCCGCCGAAGAGGCCAAGGAATACGGTCTCGTGGACGAGGTTCTGACGAACCTGAAGCGCCGCGCCGAGGTAAGGTCGTCCTAGCAGACCAGACCGGGAATGCAGGCTCGGAGCTCCGGCGCCGCGCCGATGGTGAGTGGCTTCGCATGAGGGGCCTTCGGAAGGTACCGTTCGACTACGGGCGACGTACCGGTGGACGAAAGCCCGCCGACGGTGGCGGGCTGCCTGGTGGTGGCCGGGCCGCTGCGGCGGCCCCCGCGTGAAGGAGTTACTGGGTGGCACGCATCGGCGACGGCGGTGACTTGCTCAAATGCTCGTTCTGCGGGAAGAGCCAGAAGCAGGTCAAGAAGCTCATAGCCGGTCCCGGCGTGTACATCTGCGATGAGTGCATCGACCTCTGCAACGAGATCATCGAAGAGGAACTGGCCGAGCCGGCCGAGCTCCAGTGGGACAGCCTGCCCAAGCCGCGCGAGATCTACGAGTTCCTCGACGCTTACGTGATCGGCCAGGAGAAGGCAAAGAAGGCCCTGTCCGTCGCGGTCTACAACCACTACAAGCGGATCCAGTCCGGCGGCGACACCAGGTCAGGCGACGAGGGTGTCGAGCTCGCCAAGTCGAACATCCTGCTGCTCGGCCCCACCGGCTCCGGCAAGACGCTGCTCGCCCAGACGCTGGCCCGGCTGCTCAACGTGCCGTTCGCCATCGCCGACGCGACCGCCCTCACCGAGGCCGGCTATGTGGGCGAGGACGTCGAGAACATCCTGCTCAAGCTCATCCAGGCGGCCGAGTACGACGTCAAGAAGGCCGAGACCGGGATCATCTACATAGATGAGATCGATAAGATCGCCCGCAAGAGCGAGAACCCCTCGATCACCAGGGACGTATCGGGCGAAGGGGTGCAGCAGGCGCTCCTGAAGATCCTCGAGGGCACGACGGCCTCGGTGCCGCCGCAGGGCGGGCGCAAGCACCCGCACCAGGAGTTCATCCAGATCGACACCACCAACGTGCTGTTCATCTGCGGCGGGTCGTTCTCCGGGCTGGAGCGGATCATCGAGCAGCGCGTCGGCCGCAGCGGCATGGGCTTCGGCGCGGTGCTGCGGGTCAAGAACGACCGCACCGTCTCGGACGCGTTCGCCGAGGTGATGCCGGAGGACCTGCTCAAGTTCGGCATGATCCCCGAGTTCGTCGGCCGCCTCCCGGTGATCACCAGCGTGCACAACCTGGACCGGGAGGCGCTCATCCGCATCCTCACCGAGCCGAGGAACGCGCTGGTCAAGCAGTACCGGCGGTTGTTCGAGCTGGACCGGGTAGACCTCGAGTTCACCCCGGACGCGCTGGAGGCCGTGGCCGACCAGGCGATCCTGCGCGGCACCGGCGCCCGGGGGCTGCGGGCGATCCTGGAGGAAGTCCTGCTTTCGGTCATGTACGAGGTGCCCAGCCGCGAGGACGTCGATCGGGTGGTCATCACCGCGCCTGTGGTCCTCGAGCACGTGAACCCGACCATCGTTCCCCGCAGCACCACGCGCCGCACCCCGCGCGAGAAGTCGGCGTAACGGCGCACCGCCCCACCACGCTCTAACTTGCGCGGCTTGAGCCTGGCAGGCGGCCGCCTATGGCGGATATGATGCCAATGTGCGTAGCACTAGTCCCACACTAGGCGCTGATCACGCCAGCCCGGTATCGCCGCACGACCCGGAGACCGTGATCAGGCAGGCGCGCCGCCGCCAGCGGCGGCGGCGCTACCTGGTGGCCGGCGTGGCGATCGTCGCGGTGGCAGCCACAGCCGCGGTGGTCACGGCGGCCGGCCCGGCGCACACGGCCTAGACTCACCTGACGTGACCGAAGACAAACCCGCCCCGCTACCACCCCAGTACGCACCGCGCGACGTAGAGACACGCCGCTACGACGAGTGGGACGCCAAGGGGCTGTTCTACGCGGACGCGGCGGCTCCCGCGCCCGCATACTCCATCGTGATACCCCCGCCGAACGTGACCGGCTCGCTGCACATGGGTCACGCTCTGGATCACACGCTGATGGACGCGCTCATCCGGCGGCGCCGCATGCAGGGCTACACCACGCTGTGGCTGCCCGGCATGGACCACGCGGGCATCGCCACCCAGAACGTGGTCGAGCGGGAACTGGCCAAGGAGGGCCTGTCCCGGCACGACCTGGGCCGGGAGGCCTTCGTGGACCGGGTCTGGCAGTGGAAGGCCTCCTCCGGGGGCATGATCCTGGGCCAGATGCGCCGGCTCGGCGACAGCGTGGACTGGTCCCGCGAGCGGTTCACCATGGACGAGGGCCTGTCCCGGGCGGTGCAGACGATCTTCAAACGGCTCTACGACGACGGGCTCATCTACCGGGCGGAGCGCATCATCAACTGGTGCCCGCGCTGCCTCACCGCGCTGTCCGACATCGAGGTGGACCATACCGACACCGAGGGCGAATTGGTGTTCATCCGCTACGGCGACGGCGACGACTCGGTGGTGGTGGCCACCACCCGGGCCGAGACCATGCTCGGCGACACGGCCGTAGCGGTGAACCCCGACGACCAGCGGTACGCGCACCTGGTCGGCCACGAGATCGAGCTGCCGCTGTCCGGGCGGCGCATTCCCGTGGTGGCCGACCCGCACGTGGACCCGGAGTTCGGCACCGGCGCGGTCAAGGTCACCCCGGCGCACGACCCGGACGACTTCGAGATAGGCCGTCGGCACGGCCTGCCGAGCCTGACCATCATGGACGAGCGAGGCGTCATCACCGCGCCCGGCCCCTTCAAGGGCCTGGACCGGTTCGAGGCCCGGCCCGCGGTTCTGGCCGCGCTGCGCGAAGAAGGCCGGGTGGTGGACGAGATCCGCCCGTACATCCATGCGGTCGGGCACTGCAGCCGGTGCGGCACGATCGTCGAGCCACGGCTGTCGCTGCAGTGGTTCGTCAAGGTAGAGCCGCTGGCCAAGGCCGCCGGAGACGCGGTCAGGGACGGCCGGGTGCGGATCTACCCGGGCGACCTGGCAGGCCGCTACTTCGACTGGGTCGACCACATGCACGACTGGTGCATCAGCCGCCAGCTGTGGTGGGGGCACCGGATCCCGGTCTGGTACTCATCCGAAGGCGAGACCCGGTGTGTGGGGCCGGGTGAGGAGCCGCCGGGCGACGGCTGGCGCCAGGACCCCGACGTGCTCGACACCTGGTTCTCCTCGGCCCTGTGGCCGTTCTCCACGCTCGGCTGGCCGGACGACACCCCCGACCTGCGCCGCTTCTACCCGACCAGCGTGCTGGTCACCGGCTACGACATCCTGTTCTTCTGGGTCGCCCGGATGATGATGTTCGGGCTGTACGCGATGAAGGACGCCGACCCGGCGGAGGCGGTCCCGTTCCGCGCGGTCGCGCTGCACGGCCTGATCCGGGACCAGTTCGGTCGCAAGATGTCCAAGTCGCGGGGCAACACGGTGGACCCGCTGGACTGGATCGACCGGTTCGGCGCCGACGCCACCCGGTTCACGCTCGCCCGTGGCGCCAGCCCCGGCGGGGATATCGCGGTCAGCGAGGAGTGGGTCACCGGGGCCAGGAACTTCTGCAACAAGCTCTGGAACGCCACCCGGTTCGCCCTGCTGAACGGCGCCCAGGTGCCCGCGGCGCTGCCCGGCCCGGCCGGCCTCACCGTGGCCGACCGGTGGATCCTGTCCCGGCTGGCCGCGGTGACCGCCGAGGTGGACGCGCTGTACGAGCGGTTCGAGTTCGGCAAGCTCTGCGAGGCGCTGTACCACTTTGCCTGGGACGAGGTCTGCGACTGGTACCTGGAGCTCGCCAAGGCGGCGCTGGCAGGCCCGGCCGGGCAGGCCACCCGCGAGGTGCTCGGCCACGTGCTCGACGCGCTACTGCGGCTGCTTCACCCGGTCATCCCGTTCGTCACCGAGGAGCTGTGGACCGCGCTCACCGGCGGTGACTCGGTCATGATCGCCCCGTGGCCCGGTCAGCGGCTGGCGCCCGTCGGCCCGCTGGGGAGCCCTGATCCGGCGGCGGAGGCCGAGATCGCCGCGGTCATGCGGCTGGTGACCGAGGTCCGCAGGTTCCGCTCCGACCAGGGGCTCCGGCCCGGGCAGCAGGTCCCGGCCGCCCTGACGGGGATCGGCGGCACCGTGCTGGCCGGTCACGAGGGAAGCATCCGCGCGCTGCTGCGGCTCACCCCGCCCGGCCCGGCCTTCACCCCGACCGCGTCGCTGGCGGCCGAGGGCGTGACCGTGGAGCTGGATACCGCGGGCGCGATCGACGTCGCCGCCGAGCGGCGCCGGGTCGGCAAGGACCTGGCCGCCGCGCGCGGCGAGGCCGACCAAGCGCAGCGCAAGCTCGCGAACGACTCGTTCCTGGCCCGCGCGCCGGCCGACGTCGTGGCGAAGACCCGGTCCCGGCTCGACGCCGCCCAGGCCGACATCGCCCGGCTCACCGAGCGGCTCGCGGCGCTCGCCCAGGACGACGGTTGAGCACTGCCCTGACCCGGTTGCGTGAGGTCGAGGCCGAGATCCTCGCCCGCCGGCCCGAGCATGCGATCGTGCCGTCCCTGGAGCGCATCTCGGTGCTGGCCACCCTGCTCGGGGACCCGGAGCGGACTTGCCCGGTGATCCACATCACCGGCACCAACGGCAAGACCTCGACCGCCCGGATGACCGAGACGCTGCTGCGGGCGCGCGGGCTGCGCACCGGCCTGTTCACCAGCCCCCACCTGTCATCGATGCGGGAGCGGATCTGCATCGACGGCGAGCCGCTGCCGGCCGAGGACTTCGTGGCCGCCTACGACGAGGTCGCGCCGTACGCAGCGATGGTCGACGCACAGCAGCCGCTGCGGCTGTCCTTCTTCGAGCTGCTGACCGGCATGGCGTTCGCCGCGTTCGCGGACGCCCCGGTGGACGTGGCGGTGGTCGAGGTCGGGCTCGGCGGCACATGGGACGCGACCAACATCGCCGACGGCGCGGTCGCGGTGATCACCCCCATCGCCCTCGACCACACCGCCTACCTCGGCGACACGGTCGAGGCGATAGCGACCGAGAAGGCCGGCATCATCAAGCCGGGTGCGGCGGCCATCCTCGCCATCCAGTCGGCCGACGCGGCCGGGCCGCTGCTGCGCCGGGCGGCCGAGGTGGGGGCGACCGTCGCGCGCGAGGGCGAGGACTTCGGCGTGGTCGACCGTGAGCTTGCCGTCGGCGGGCAGCGGCTCGCTCTGCGCGGGCTAACCGGCACCTACTCCGACCTCTTCCTGCCCCTGTTCGGCGAGCACCAGGCGGTGAACGCCGCGTGCGCGCTCGCGGCGGTGGAGGCGTTCTCCAGCCCAGTGCTAGCCCGGGGGAGCCCAGTGCCGCCTGAGGGACACCCCCAGGCCCCCGACGGCCCGGAACCCCCCGGGGGCGACGGCCTTGATGAGGACCTGGTCCGGGAGGCGTTCCAGGGCGTCACCGCGCCCGGGCGGCTTGAGGTGGTCAGGCGCAGCCCGGTGATGATCGTGGACTCCGCGCACAACCCGGCGGGCATGGCGGTCAGCATGGCGGCGGTGACCGAGGCGTTCGGCTTCGGCACACTCGTCGCCGTGCTGGCGGTCAGCGCGGACAAGGACGTGACGGGCATCCTCGCCGAGATGGAACCGGTGGTGACGTCGCTCGTGGTCACCCAGAACTCGGCGGCCCGGTCGATGGACGCCGACGAGCTTGCCGGGCTCGCCGCCGGGGTGTTCGGGCCGGACCGGGTCGTGGCCGTGCCTAGGCTCGACGACGCGATCGAGGCAGCAACCGCCCTGGCCGACGAGGCCGCGGCCGGCCTGGGCCCGGGCGGGGCGGGAATCCTGATCACCGGGTCGACCACGACGGCGGGCCAGGCGCGCACGCTCCTGGGTGCCCCGGGCACCCGCGAGCAGGCCGGGGAGCTGTCATGAGGCGGCTCTGCGCGACCGTGCTCATCTTCGAGACGGTCGTCATCGGGCTGGCCATCCCGGTCGCCATCACTATCGCCCACGCCAGGCCAGCGCAGGCCGGCCTGGCCGGCGGGGTGCTGGCGGCGGCGGCCGTGCTGCTCGCGGCCTTCGTCGGCCGCCCGGGACAGGGCTGGGCCCTGGCCGGCGGGAGCATCCTGCAGGCAGCCGTGATCGCCACCGGGATCGTCGTGCCGGTGATGTACGGGCTCGGGGCGATATTCGCCGCGCTGTGGGTGACCGCGATCTGGCTGGCGCGCCGCTACCAGGTCCCTTGACGACGGCCAGCGCGCAGCACCGGTAGGCTTGTTGCCGCAGCCCGTTTCCAGTGAGCGCTGCTGTCCGGGGCACTATCGGTGGCGGGTGCGCGTTGGAGACACAGAACGACATCGGGCGCGGACCGGGTGGGCTGGACCCGGCCGGGGCGGGAGATCAAGATCTTCTTCCCGGACCTCGTTTAGGCCGCCTGGCCCGGGTCGATGAAGGACTCATAGCCGCGTTTCGCGACGGAGCAGCCGCCAGGCGCGGCGTCACAAGCACAGCTCACCCGGCATCAACCCGTTTGGGAAGGTCTCGTTCCTCATGAGCAACGCGCTGGCGTTTCTGGGCCGTGACATGGCGGTCGATCTCGGCACCGCGAACACCCTTGTGTACGTGCGGGGGCGCGGAATAGTGCTGAACGAGCCCTCCGTGGTGGCCCTGAATACGAACAATGGCCAGATCGTCGCCGTGGGAGTAGAGGCCAAACGGATGATCGGCCGGACGCCGGGGAATATCGTGGCGGTCCGGCCGCTGAAGGACGGCGTCATCGCCGACTTCGACGTGACCGAGCGGATGCTGCGCTATTTCATCCAAAAGGTGCACCGGCGCAGCCACCTGGCCAAGCCGCGCGTTGTCGTCGCGGTGCCGAGCGGCATCACTGGCGTCGAGCAGAGCGCGGTGAAGGAGGCCGGCCACCAGGCGGGCGCGCGGCGCGTGTACATCATCGAGGAGCCCATGGCCGCCGCGATCGGGGCCGGCCTGCCGGTGAACGAGCCGACCGGCAACATGGTGGTCGACATCGGCGGCGGGACCACCGAGGTCGCCGTCATCTCGCTGGGCGGCATCGTGACCTCGCAGTCCATCCGGATCGGCGGCGACGAGCTCGACCAGGCGATCATCACGTTCGGCAAGAAGGAGTACTCGCTGATGCTCGGCGAGCGGACCGCCGAGGAGATCAAGATGGCGCTCGGCTCGGCGTACCCCTCGCCCGACGAGCCCAACGCCGAGATCCGCGGCCGGGACCTGGTCAGCGGGCTGCCGAAGACCATCGTGATCTCCGCGGAGGAGATCCGCCGCGCCATCGAGGAGCCATTGGCGCTCATCATCGACGCGGTCAAGACCACCCTGGACAAGTGCCCGCCCGAGCTGGCCGGCGACGTCATGGACCGGGGAATCGCGCTGACCGGTGGCGGCGCGCTGCTTCGCGGGCTCGACGAGCGGCTGCGCGAGGAAACGGGTATGCCCATCCACCTGGCCGACAACCCGCTTGATTCGGTGGTGCTGGGAACCGGCAAGTGCGTCGAGGACTTCGACACGCTGCGGCAGGTGCTCGTGCCCGAATCCCGGCGCTGACCCACGGCGCTCATCCGGCCTGCCGCCGCGCGCGGCATGAATGAGGAGACCCGGTGCACGACAGTCGGCGGACCCGCCTGGTTCTGGGCGTGCTGCTGGCGGTCGCCCTTGCCCTGATCACAATTGACGCCAGGAACTCGTCGGCCTCCCCCATACGCGGGCTGCGTGCGCTCGGCGGCGCGATCTTCGGGACCGCCGAGAGCCTGGCCGGAGCGGTAGCCCGGCCCGTGGCGGGCTTCTTCGCCGGGGCCGGCCCCCGGTCACATTCCCAGGCCACAGTCAGCGCGCTGCAGCGCGAGGTGGTCCAGTTGCGCGGCGAGCTGAGCCAGGCGCAGCTCAGCAAGGCCCAGGCGGCGCAGCTGCGGAGCCTGCTGCAGGTCGCCGGCCGCGGCCGGTACCGCATCGTGGCGGCCAACGTGGTCGCGGCGGGGCCGGCGTACGAGGAGACGGTCACGATCGACGCGGGCAGCGCCGACGGCATCAAGCCGGGCGAGACGGTGCTGAACGGCGCCGGCCTGGTCGGCACGATCGCCTCGGTCAGCCCGCACACCGCCACCGTCCTGCTGGTCACCGACGCGGCCGCCAAGGTGGGCGTGCGAGTCGCTCCCAATGGTGAAACCGGCCTGGTGAACGGGCTGGGCCGGAGCCAGCCGGGCCCGGCCCACCTGCGGCTGCAGGTGTTCGACGCCAGCGCCGTCCTCCGGCCGGGCGAGCCGGTGGTCACCTTTGGCGGCTGGCCGTACGCGCCGGGGGTCCCGGTCGGCGTGATCACCCGGGTCGTCGTCAACGTCACCGCGCTGACCAAGATCGCCTACGTGCGGCCGTTCGCCGATGACGGCGCCCTGGGCGTGGTCGGCGTCATCGTCGTCCCGCCCCGGCACAACCCGCGCTTCGCGGTGCTGCCGCCCCGCCCGCGGCCCAGCACGTCCCCGGTACCCGCGCGGACCGCCTCGCCGGCTCCCACCGCGTCCGCCACGCCAACGGCAACGGCGGGCTGAGGGTGCGGCGCGTTCTGCTGGCTACCGCGGCCGTCCTTGCCGCGATCCTGCTGCAGGTGACCGTCCTCAACAACCTCCCGCTGCCCGGCAGCGCCCCGCCCGACCTGGTCCTGGTCGTCGTGGTGGCGCTGGCGCTCGCGGGCGGCCCGCTCGAGGGCGCGGTGATCGGTTTCGCCGCCGGGCTCGCGGTGGACATCGCCCCGCCCGCCAGCCACCTGGTAGGGCAGAGCGCGCTGGCGTTCTGCCTGGCCGGGTACGGCTGTGGGCGGCTGCGCGGAACGCTGGAGCGGTCCGCGTGGCTGCCGGTGACCGCGGTGGCGGCGGGTGCCGCGGCCGGTGAGGCGCTGTATGCGCTGGTCGGGCTGACCTTCGGCGACCCCGACATCACGCTCCAGTCGGTGCGCCAGGTGCTGCCGTACGTGGTGATCTACGACCTGCTGATCTGCCCGTTCGTGCTCTACGCCGTGGCCAGGCTCGGTGGGTACGCGCAGTGGAGCGGTGGCGCTGCTCCCGCGGGCCTGCTGACCGGGCGGGAACTGCGCCTGTCGGGCGCCGGACTGCTGGGGCTGGCCGGCGCGGGCGGCGCCGTCCGGGACACCGGAACCGGCCGCTCGCCGCGGCTGAGGCCAGCCGCCGCGCACCGCGCCGACGCCTGGATCAGCGCCGGCCGGGGCCAGCCAGGCGGAGCCGGCGCCCGGGTGGACCGGCCCCGCCCGCTCCGGCTGCGGTTGGGTGGGGGAGTGGCCGGGTCGGCGGCCGGCGGTCAGCGCGGTCAGGCCCGCCCGCCGCGGCTGCTGCCCGCCGTCCACCTGCGGCTGGCCGCGCCGCGCCGCCGCGATGGGGTGATCGCCACCCGGCGTGGGGCGGCCGGCGCAGCGTTCAGCGTCGGCCGCGCGCCGGCCCCGGCCGGCCGATCCGCCGGGCTGCGCGGCGCCTCGCTGTCCGGTGGGCCCTCGGCACTCCGCTCTCCCCGCCCCCGGCGCTTCGCGCTCCCACCCCCGCTGCGCTTTTCCCGCCCCCGGCGCTCCGCGCCCCCACCCCCGTCCCGCTTTTCCCGCCCCCGGCGCTTCGCGCTCCCACCCCCGCCTCGCTTTTCCCGCCCCCGGCGCTTCGCGCTCCCACCTCCGTCCGGCCAGCCAGGGCGGGCGGCCAAACCCCGGACGGCGCGGCTGAGGCTAGGGCGGCGGCACCGGGACGCCGTGGTGGGCGGCGGCAGGCTGGCCAGCGGGACGTGGTCCGGAGGCGCATCTCGCGGCGGCCAGATGCGGCCGGGGTCCGGCTCCGGCGCCACGCCGCGGTTCCGGCGGCCCTCCGCGCGGCGGCAGCGTTCCGCGACGCGGCTGCGCAGCGCCGGGCCGAAGTTCCGGCGGCCCCGCACCAGGCGCTGGTGGCCGGCCGGGTGGCGCAGGGGACGCAAGCCCATCATGGGCAGGGGAGGGAAGCGATGATCCCGGTCGCGCGGCGGCGCCTGGTGGTCCTGTACGCCGTAGTGCTCGCGCTGCTCGTCTCGCTGGGCGGGCGGCTGTGGTACCTGCAGGTGATGACCGGCGTGAGCTACGCCAGCGCGGCCGCCCAGGATCAGCTCAGGACCGTGATCGTGCCGCCCGTCCGCGGCCAGATCCTCGACGACGCCGGGCACCCGCTGGTGGACAACCAGACCTCCCTCGTGGTCTCGGTGAACCGGCAGCTCGTGTCCCAGCAGGCCGGCGGCGGGATCGGCGAACTACACCGGCTGGCCCACCTGCTCGGCATGAGCTACACCCTGCTCCAGGAGAAGATCCGCCTGTGCACCGCGGGCGTGTCCCAGCCGTGCTGGCAGGGCTCGCCCTACCAGCCGATCCCGGTCGATCAGCAGGCGCCCACCGCGATCGCCCTGCAGATCATGCAGAACCAGCGCGAGTATCCCGGGATTACCGCCCAGGTGCAGCCCGTCACCCACTACGTGCAGCCCTACGCCACGGACGCGGCGCAGATGCTCGGGTACCTCCAGCCCATCACGGCACAGGAGATGGCGCAGCGGCACCTCCCGGTGACCGGCTTCTCCGGGGTGGACCTGGTCGGCCAGGCCGGGCTGGAGTACCAGTATGACGGCGCGCTCCGGGGCACCCCGGGCACCCAGACGCTGACGGTCAACGCGGCGGGCGCCGTCACCGGGATTCGCGGCCAGACCCCGGCCAAGCCCGGGGACACGCTGGTGACCAGCATCAACTCACAGCTGCAGGCGGACACCTACACCGCGCTCAGCCAGGCCATCAAGCGGGCGCAATCGTATGGCAACGCGGGCGCCACGTCGGGCGCCGCCGTGGTGATGACCACCACTGGCCGCGTGCTCGCCATGGCCAGCTACCCGACCTACAACCCCGGCATCTGGACCGGCGGCATCTCCACCCGGGAGTTCCGGTACCTATTCGGCACCGCGCATGGAGAGCCGATCCTCAACCGGGCCACCCAGGGGGAGTACGGCCCCGGGTCCACCTTCAAGGTCACATCGGCCTCGGCCGCGATCACGGACGGGTTCTCCGCCTCGGGCCCCTATAGCTGCCCCGGGGCGGTCAGCATCGCCGGCCACACGTTCAACAACTGGAACCCGGCCAGCATGGGGCTGATGTCGCTGCACACGGCGCTGGTCTGGTCGTGCGACACCGTGTTCTACCAGATCGCCTACCAGATGTACCTGCACGACCACTACAACGCGAACTTCCAGGCGAGCCCCCACGCGCCACTTCAGAAGATGCAGAGGATGGAGCTGGCGTTCGGCTTCGGCAAGTATCCCCGGATCGACCTGCCTGAGCAGTCGCGCGGCACCATCCCGACCAGGCAGTGGCTGTACTACTACTGGAAGCAGTACCGGCACTACTGGTGCAAGCACGGCAACGCGAACGGAAGCTACCTTCAGCAGATTGCCTACGAGGACTGCCGGACCGGGTACCAGTGGGCGCCGGGCCAGGCGGTGATAGCCGCGATCGGCCAGGGCTACGTGACCGTGACCCCGCTTCAGCTTGCCCGGGCCTACGCCGCCATCGCCAACGGCGGCACCCTGTACGCCCCGCGGGTCGGTGAGGCCCTGCTGAGCCCCACCGGGAAGGTTGTCCACCGGATCAGGCCTCCAGTGGTGGGGCACCTCCCGGTGCCGCACTGGTGGCTCGGTTACCTCACGAACGCGCTGGAAGGCGTCATCACCGGCGGCACCGCGTCGGGCGCGTTCGCCGGGTTCCCGCTGAACAAGGTGCAGATCGCGGCCAAGACCGGGACCGCCGAGATCTTCGGCGGCCAGGCCACGTCGGTGTTCGCGTCGTTCGCGCCGGCCAGCCACCCCAAGTACGTAGTCGTCGTGATGGTGCCCAAGTCGGGTGAGGGCGCGGACGTGTCCGCGCCGTGCGCCCGGCAGATCTGGGACTCGATCTACGGCCTCGAAGGCCATCCTCCGGTCTTCCCCGCGGGGCAGGCGCCGGCCAAGCTGCCCGGCGTCTCCGCGAACGGCGCGATCACCCCGCCGCCCGGCTACCAGGGGGCGCCGTGATGAGCTTCGGGCGAAACCGCGGCCTGAGCGAGCTGCCAGCGGTCCGGCCCTGGCGCCCGGCCCGCTCCTCCGGCTACCGCCGCCTCGACCCGGTCCGGCCGGCGCTGCGCCCCGGCGGGACGGTGTTCGGCCCTGCCGTGCGTCGCGGGAGCCTGTGGCGCAGGACCCTGGGCCGGGACTCGCTGCTGCGGCACGTGGACTGGGTGCTGGTCCTCGTCGTGCTGGGCCTGGCGCTGATCGGCACGCTGCTGGTCTGGTCGGCGACCGCGCCCGGGCTGGCGCAGGTGGGCGCCAACACGCACGCGTACCTGGACCGCCAGCTGCTGGTCGTGGCGGTCGGGCTGATGCTCATGGTGGGGGTGAGCCTGCTCGACTACCGGGTGCTGCGGATGCTCGCGCCGTTCGCCTACGCCGCGGGCCTCCTCGGTCTGCTGGCCGTGCTGAGCCCGCTCGGCACCACGATCAACGGCTCGCACTCCTGGATCCCGCTGCCTGGCGGGTTCCAGGTCGAGCCCTCGGAGTACGCCAAGCTGGGCCTGATCCTCATGATCGCGCTGATCTTCGGCTCCTCGCCGGACCGGGCCCCGCGGCAAGGCCTCCGGCAGCTGGCGCTGGCGCTCGCCGCGACGGTCCCGCTGGTCGGCCTGGTCGTGGCGGAGCCCGACCTCGGCGTCGTGGTCATCCTCGTGGTGATCAGCGGGGGCATGATCACGCTGTCCGGGGTCCGGCTGCGCTGGCTGGGCGGCCTCGCCGCGGCTGGTGTCCTGGGCATCGTGGCGGTGCTGAAACTGCACCTGCTCAAGGCGTACCAGGCGGGCCGGCTGACCTCGTTCCTGCACCCGTCGGCCAACCCACAGGGGACCGGGTGGCAGGCATACCAGGCCAAGATCGCGATCGGCTCGGGCGGCATGTTCGGCCATGGCCTGTTCCACGGCCAGCTGACCGCCGGGAGCTTCCTCGGGTCCTACAGCTTCCAGGGGACCGACTTCATCTTCGCCGTGGCGGGTGAGGAACTCGGGTTCGTGGGCTGCGTCACGATCGTGGTGCTGCTCGGCCTGCTGACCTTCCGCGCCGTGCGGATCGCGGCCCGCGCGGATGACCTGTTCGGCCTGCTGACAGCCGCGGGCGTCGCGGTCTGGTTCGCGGTGCAGGCGTTCATCAACATCGGCATGACGCTCGGCATCGCGCCGGTGACCGGGATCCCGCTGCCCTTCGTCTCCTACGGCGGGTCAGCCATGTTCGCCGACATGATCGCTGTGGGCCTGCTGCAGTCCGTTCACCGCCGCCACCACGTCTTCCGCTGACCCCGGGACCAGTTCGGGCACCATCGTGGCCCCGGATCCCGCCCGGCGTTCGCTGGAGGCTGACCACCGCCAGCCGTTATGCATCAATAAAACGCGCATACTGAAAACATGAGGCTCCGGCGCCTGAGCGGCGGCGTGCTCGCGTTCTGCGCGGTCACACTGCTGGTCGTCGTGCTGGCACCGGCCGTGCTGGTGTTCGGCGAGGCCGTGAACCGGCACCACCGGCGGCGCCTGCTGGCCAGCTCCGGTCTTCGCGAGTGGGCGAAGCGCCGGGACCGCGCGGCGGTGGTCCTCACCAACCCGGTGTGGATCGCGCTGACCGCGCCGGCCCGGTGGCTCGCCGACCGCCTCAGGCCGCGTGTGGGGTCTGGCCGCCGGCGCAACGGGGGAGGGGACCCCGGGGCGGGCGTGCGCGAGCCGCGGCGCCCTCTTCCGGACCTCCCGGCCGGCGCGATGGCCCTCCCCGAGCCACGCGAGTTCGGTTAACCCGCGGGTCAGCCGGCGCCGGGCGCCGTGTGGCTTCGCTGGTCCAGCACCACGTAGTACGCGTACTTCTCGCCCTGCGCGAACGCACACGCCCGCCGGCATGGGTCGCCGACCGGCAGCTTGTCCAGTAGCTCGGTGAGCTCGGCGGCGCAGCCTTCGGAGACCGCGCGGGCCCTGGCCCGCTCGCTCTCCCGTGCCCGGCGGGTTCGCCGTTTGACGGCGGGCAACTCGAATGCCAGCGTGTCCGCGCCGGGGCCGTGCGGCGACAGCACGAGGACGCCGGCATAGCGTTCGGCGATTATCTGCGCCGACCTGTCTCGCTGCCACTGCTGCCGCTCGGCGCCGCATATCACGCACAGGCCATGCCGCGTGGTGGGCACCACGGTGCGCTCGATGGTCGCCTCGATGGGATAGAGCACCTCGTCGTCCACGCTCACCCCGGAACCAGGCTCTGTCCAGGTGATCCGGCACGGCGCGACGGCGCGGTGCCTGGTCAGCGTCAGGCATTCCTCGCAGAACGCACCGCGGCAGCAGCGGCACCGCTCGGAGGGCTCGTTCACGCACCCCGGCGTCTCGCACATCAGGCCGTTCGCGATCCGGTCTGCCGTGTCGGGTATCGCGGTATGCAGGCACATCCGGCACAGGTGTCGCACCGGCCCGGCGCCGTTCCCGCGCTCGAGGCCGTGCGCCAGCGCGAGGCTGGCGAGCAGCTCGTTGAGGTAGAGGAACGGCCCGTAGGCCCCTCCGTCGCGGGCCCTCAGGTTCAGGTACCGGTACCGGTAGTCCCAAGCCCGGTTGACGTAGCCGAAGCCGACCACGCGAACCGGCCACGCGTCCAGGTCGGCAAGGGGCCGCGACAGGACGTTGCAGTCCTCACACATCCCGACCTTGCAGAGCTGGCAGGTGAGAGCGGCCACGTTGCCACACGAGCAGAGGCCGGTGGCATCGCCGACGGGCATCCGCTCACCGCCCTTTGCTCCTGTCCAGCTCCGCGTGAAGGCGGCGCGGCCTCGCCGTCGTGTCGCCCACCCTAGCCCGGCCAGCCACCCGCCGGGACCCGATTCAGCGCTCGGGCCGCAGGCCGGCGAACAGCTCGCGCGGCTGGCGGTCCTCCGTGGTCTCCTCGGTGATCGCCCGCGCTTGGAAGCCGGCCTCGCCGAGGAGGCGGAGCCAGGTGCCGCGCCCGAACAGGCCCAGCCGGTGCGTCTCGTGCACCGCCCGTACGGTGCCGCCGGGCTCGCGGAGCAGGAACGCGTAGGCCGTGAGCAGCCACGTGTCGTGGGGGTCCGGGTCCCACGACCACTCCAGGTACCGCGCCCCCCGGCCGTCGGCGCCGTCCGCGCCGCCGTACCCGGTGCCCGGCTCGAACGTCTCAGCGGTGTGATCGGGGACGAACACCGCGACGCCGCCCGGCCGGCAGTGCGCGAACGCGGTCTCGACCACCTGCCTGAGATCGGCTTCGCTGGTCATGTAGTCCACGGCGTCGTGCACGAACACCGCGTCGAAGGCCCGGCCGAGCCGGATCGTGCGCATGTCGCCCTGGATGTGGGCGCAGCCTGGGTTGAGCCGCCGCGAAACCTCCAGCATCTCGCCGGAGGCGTCCACGAGCGTCATCGCGAACCGCGGGCTGAGGTGGCTGGCGCCGTGGCCGCCGCCGCTGCCCAGCTCCAGGACCTCGCGGACCGGCCCCGTGGCCAGGCCGAGCAGGCGCGCGGCGAACGCGGCCTCCTCTGCGTACTCCTCCGGCGGTGAGATCAGCGGCCACCACGCCGCGAGGTCGGCGTAGAGCCGGTAACCCTCCGGGTCCTCAGCGGACCTGCCGGATCCGCCCATGGGTTCCCCATGCCTCGTCGGCCGTCCAGACATCAGCGTCCAGCCGCTCGCTTAGCGCCAGGCAGAGCCGGTCGGCGAGGGACAGGCCCTCCCCCCTGACCCACCTCCTGGCCGCCCATTCCGCATCGCTGACCGTCACCGACTCCACCTGCAGCCCGTAGCTGGCCAGCAGCGACCGGGACAGGTCCCAGTTCCGGCCGTGCGCGCGGACCTTCTGCGCGACCTCCGACCAGTTCGCGGCCCCACAGGCCCCGCCGGCCCGGAGCGCCTGTTCGACGGGTACCGCTCCCTGCTCGCCCTGCAAGAAGGCCAGGAGGGCCGATGCGTCGAAGACATTCACGCGGCGTCCTCGGCGGCAGCCTCCGCGCGGCGCTCGGCGAGCAGCTCGCCGACCAGATCCAGGCCAGCCAGATCTGCCCGGACGAGATCCTGGAGCTGAGGGCGGGTCAGGAGCACGAGCCCCGCAGGGGTTTCGAGCAGAATGAGCGGGGTGCCCTCGGCAAGACCGGCGCGTTCCCTCAGTTCAGCCGGGATGACCAGCCGCCCCCGGTCGCCCATCACGACTTGATATGTCCCACTCATATAATGACTGTACCACCGATGGCAGCGCGTGGTACGGCACTCCGCAGTGTGGGCAAGTCATAGGGCGTGGCTGTCACATTCACGCCCTTCTTGGGGCAGTGAATTCACATCCACGCGGAGGGGCAGGCCGCTCGCCGGATCAGGGCTCATAGGAGCCGGGGACCCAGGTCCTGGTGCTGACGCCGATGGTGTTCCAGGCGTTGATGGCCACGATGAGGCTGACCAGGGCGGCGATCTCCTCGGGAGCGTACACGGCGGCCACCCCGGCGTAGTCCTCCACCGGCACGTGGGTCTGGGCCTGCAGGGTCACGCTCTCGGTGAAGGCGAGCGCGGCGCGCTCGCGTGCGGTGAAGAACGGCGCCTCCCGCCAGGCGGGCAGCGCGTAGATCCGCTGTTCGGTCTCGCCCGCGGCCCGGGCGTCCTTGGTGTGCATGTCGATGCAGTACGCACAGCCGTTGAGCTGGGAGGCCCGGATCCGGACCAGCTCGCGCAGCTTGTGGTCGAAATCAACGGCGTCCAGCTGCTTGGTGGCGGCGTTGTCGAGGTGGGACATCGCCCGGGAGAACGCGGGAGCCCGGGCGTCGAAGTCGAGCCTGACGGCGATCTCTACGGCGCCGGTGTCGGTCGTGGCGGTCACGGGGGAACGCTCCTCATCCTGTCGCGGGTGCCCGGTTGCTGTCGGTTCCACACTAGGGGCGAAGCAGCCCAAGAGTAAGATCCAGTTTGATGGCAAAAACGTGGGCCATTCCCGGCCGGCCCGGGGGGTCACCCCGCCGGGCTAGCGCTGCCGGGCTCGACCTCCATCTCGACCTGAGCGGCACCCGGGTACGCACGGGCCTGGAGGCGGCGCTGCGCGAGGCGGCGCGCAGCGGGCGGCTGTTGCCCGGGACGCGGCTCCCGTCGTCGCGGGCGCTGGCCGCCGACCTCGGCATCGCCAGGAACACGGTCGCCGACTGCTACAGCCAGCTGGTCGCGGAGGGCTGGCTGGCGGCCAGGCAGGGGGCCGGGACCTGGGTCGCCGAGCGCGCGGGTCCGCCCCCCGCCGCCCCTGCCGCTCCGGCGTCCGCGCAGGCCCGCCGCGCCCGGTACGACCTGCGCACCGGGGTTCCCGACGTGTCGGCCTTCCCCCGGACGGCGTGGCTGGCCGCCGCCAGACGGGCCCTGCTCGCGGCGCCGGCGCGTGCCCTCGGTTACGGGGACCCGCGCGGCCTGCCCGAGCTGCGTGCCGCCCTGGCGAGCTACCTGGCCCGCGCCCGCGGAGTCGCCCTCACCCCGGATCGCGTCGTCGTCTGCGCGGGCTTCGCCCAGGGACTCGAGCTGCTGTGCGAAGCACTACGAGACCGGGGGGCGACAACGCTCGCGGCCGAGGAGTACGGGTACCAGCGCCACTGGCGTATTGCCCAAAATTGGGGCCTGGCGCTCGCCGGGCTGCATGTCGATGGTGGCGGGGCGATGATCAGCGAGATGGGCGCCGCGCACGCGGTGCTGCTCACGCCGACGCACCAGTTCCCGCTCGGCGTGCCGCTGGCGCCGGCCCGGCGCCGGCAGGTCGCCGACTGGGCGGCATCCGCGGACGGGCTCATCATCGAGGACGACTACGACGGCGAGCTGCGTTACGACCGGCCCGCGGTGGGCGCGCTGCAGGCCCTGGCGCCCGAGCACGTCGTCTACGCCGGGACGGCCAGCAAGAGCCTGGCACCCGGCCTGCGCCTGGGCTGGCTCGCGCTCCCGGCGCACCTGGTGGACCAGGTGACCGAGCTGAAGGGCGCTGCGGGCCGGCTCAGCAGCAGCCTCGACCAGCTCGCCCTCGCCGAGTTCATCTCCTCCGGCGCGTACGACCGGCAGGTGCGCCGCGCCAGGCTCGCCTACCGGCGGCGCCGGGACCGCCTGGTCGCGGCGCTGCGCAGAGACGCGCCACAGGTACAGGTCACCGGCATCGCGGCCGGCCTGCACGCGGTCCTGCGGCTGCCGCCCGGGCAGCGCGAGGAGGACCTGGTCGCTCGCGCTACCCGGCACGGCCTGGCGATCGAAGGGCTGGGTTCCTACGCGATGGGCAGCCACCACGCGGGGCCCGCGCTCGTGGTCGGCTACGCCACGCCGCCGGGCCACGCCTACACCACGGCGTTGGCCCGGCTCTGCGCGGTCCTCACGGCGCGCGACTGACGCCGGGCGGATCGTGCCCGCGGCCGTCCCTTTCAGCGTGCCCCCTATGTAGCCGTGGGGGTGAGAAGCTGGACCGGGCCGGTGAATGGGACCGCGCCGTTGAGGACCAGGAAAGAGGTGAAGCCGGAGTTGTTGTAGTCGATCGCGTACGCCGCTTCGCCGGAGCCGATGGTTGTTTCAGGGATCGTCATCGTGGTGAAGCCGCCGGTGGCGTCGCCGATCAGCAGGAAGTCCGGTTGGTTGTTGGCCCCGGACTTTCCGCAGACGACGTAGATGTCCGGATTATTGTCGCCGTTGACGTCGCCAACCGCCAGCGCCGCTCCCTGCTTAACCGTGAGGATGGTCTTGGGTGGGGCGAATGTCCCGTCGGCGTTCTGGAGGGTGAGGGTGACCTCGGTCGCGGTGAGCGTGATGAGGTCGAGGCGGTTGTCGTGATTGACGTCGACCATGAGGGCGTCCACGGCGTTCACCGGGGGGCCGAGGATCGATGACACGTCCGTGAAACCCTTGCCCTGGTTGTTCTTGTAGAGGCGGAGGCTACCTGTGAACGGGCAGATCAGCAGGTCCGGCCATCCGTCATTGTCGTAGTCGACGGTGCGCGCGGACTTCGCCCCGATGTTGAGATTGAGTCCCATGGCCGGGGAGTCGATGAACGAGCCCTTTCCGGTGTTCATAAAGAACCGGTTTATGGAGGGCAGGCCGTCCGCGCGGAGCGGCTCGGTGCCGTAGAAGAGATCCGGGTAGCCGTCATTGTTCGAGTCCAAGACGGCACAGTGCCGGCCACGCCCGGTCGAGTCGCAGACATTCCACTGGTAGGCCTCGTTGACGAACGTGCCGTCGGGCTGCTGGATGAAGAGCCCGTTACATTTCAGTGCGGTGCCGCGATCGGCCCCGACACTGGTGAATATGTCTTGGCGGCCGTCCTGATTGAAATCGGCGGCCTGGCAGTCGTGCCTGTCGATGATGGTGCTGAAGAAGCTCGCGTCAGCCGCGCTGAACGTGCCGTTCTTGTTGTTGAGCCACAGGTTGGCCGGATGCCAGTGGTGCGAGATAAACAGATCCGGCGAGCCGTCTCCGTTGAAATCGGCGACGGCCGCGCTGAAGGACCAGTCCGTGCCGGCGATGCCCGCCGCTGTGGCCTTGTCGCTGATCGTGACCGGGGTGGGGGTCTTCGGCGGGGGTGTGTTTGGCGGTGGGTTCGGCGCGGGGCCGACGCCGGGGGCGGTCGGCACCGGGGGCACCGGCGGGGCTGCCCGGGTGGCGGGCGATACCGGACCGCTGGGGCAGCTCGCCTGTTCGATGAGTGGGGTGGGGCCCAGCCGTCCCACCAGGGTGATCATCGACCCCGTCGGGTTGGCGGCCATGCCGATGACCTGGTCGTCGGCATTTTTGGAGTCGGCGGAGACCACCGTCGACCACGCCGTCCCGTTGAACTGCACCACGAGCGTCTGGTAGCGCTGCAGGGTCGCGTTGTAGTAGCTGCCGGCCGCCCACACGTTGCTGGCCGTGACCGCGCTGACCTTGCGCAGCAGCCCGACGCCGGGAACCGGTGAGCTGGTCCAGCTGCTGCCGTTCCAGTGCAATGCCAGCGGCAGGTCGGCGCTGCCATCGTTGTAGTAACCCACGGCCCACACATCGCTGGCCGTCCGCACGGACACCCCGGTCAGCACCGTATCGATCGTGCCAACCGACGGCACGCCGCTCACCAAGACCCACGTGGGCGATGGCTTGGTCGTGTCGTAACGCAGCACGAGCGGCTGCAGCCCGGTCGGGCTCAGCCAGTATCCGACGGCCCACAGTCCCGTCGCCTGCGTCCCGCTGACAGCCATCAGCGAGTTGTCGGTGCTGGTCGCAACGTTGGGGCTCGCCGCCTGGGTCCACGTCCCACCCGAGGCGTGCTCGATCAGCGTGCTCCGCGTTCCGTTAGCCGCGGTCTGGAAGCCGACCGCCCACGCGGTTCCGTCGGCCAAGGTGTCGACGCCGACGAACAGCGAATCCCTGGTGAGCGGCGCCGGCGAGTTCACCGACCACGCTGTTCCGTTCCAGTGCAACGCCAGCGGCTGGTACGTCCCGGACGGCTGTGAGTAGCCGACCGCCCATCCGCCACCGGAGATCATGGAAACGCCGTTGAGGCCGTTGTTCGAGGTGCCCTGATTCGGGGAAGTGACGGCCGACCACGTCGACCCGTTGAACCGCTCGATCAGCGTCGTGTTCGTGTGCAGCGCCGAGCCAGCCGTGCCCACAGCCCACAGCTCGGTAGCGGACACGACGGAGGCTGACGTCAGCTCACCGCTCACGGCCGGGCCCTTCACCAGGCTGAACGAACCGCACGTCCCGGCGGCGGCCTGGTCGGCCCGTTCCCCCGGCGCCCTCGGCGCTGCCCCGCTGCCGGGCAAGGTCCGGCCGGCCGTGGCGGCAGCGCCCGCGGCGACCACCGATACCACGAAGCCACGGCGGGACACCCCAGCCTGGCCGTGGTCGTCCTGCTCGCCATCCTGCTCCCGCCGCTCGTCGGCGTTATTCTCCACAGCACCTCCCAACAACGCTCCCGTACGGGCATGCCGCAAAGACCACCGGCCTCCTTGCGAAACTCCCCGCTCATCACATGGCCGTAGCTCATGGGGCCCCGGCCATGAAATATCACCCTATAAACAACTGGCGACAGGATTCAGGTTGAACACAGTCCCGAGTCCACGTCAAGGCCTTAAGAAACCTGTGCGATGATCTCCGTCAGTTCCTCTGCCTGGTACCCGTACCGGCGTGCCAGCGCCACCAGCTCCCGCGCCTTGGCCACCACCGCGCTGTGCTGCGGGGCGATCCCGGTCACCGACACCCCGCGGCCGCGGCGGAACTCCACCAGTCCCTCCTCCCGCAACGTCCGCAGCGCCCGGAACACCGTATTGGCGTTCACCCCGAGGACAGCGGCCAGGTCCCTGGCCGGCGGGAGCCGCTCACCCGGGCCTGCCTCGCCGTCGGCGATGGCCCGGCGGATGGCGGCGGCGACCTGCTCGTGCAGCGGAACTGGGCTGGCGTGATCGACCTTCACGATGGGACTAGTGCTACTCACAGTGGCATTATAGCCGGGCTTGCCCGCTGCCCGCCACACCCGTGGCGGGGCATCACGAGTCGACTCCGTGGGCCAGGATGATGCTGCCCGTGGCCGAGCGGTGGCGGATCCCGATCACCGTGCCATAGTCCTGCGAGGTGTACCAGCCCCGGGCGTGCTCGGCGCTGGGGAACTGGATCACGACGAGCCGGCTCGGCTCCCAGGCTCCCTCCAGCGCCTCGCTGGCGCCGCCGCGGACCAGATAACGCCCCTCGAACGGCTCGAGCGTCGCCTGGACCTGCGCCGCGTACTCCTTGTAGGCGTCCGGGTCGTGGACGGCGATGTCGGCGATCACGTAAGCGGGCATGGGGCGCCTCTTCTCCTTGCCGGGTCTGGCCAGCGCCAGCGTACGCCGCGGCGCACGGCGCGCCGCTCCGGCGCCCGTTTCTGCTTCGCGTGGATCCGTCGGCGCACCGCCTGACCGGAGGGTCACCGGGCGGGAGGGTCACCGGCCGGGAGGGTCACCGGGCGGAGCGGGCGAAGTCCAGAGCCTCGCGGGCGAGCGGCAGCCACTCCTGGCCGGAGGCCGGGTCGAGGCTGAGCCACTCCTTCATCGGCGTGCCCTTGTTCGCGTCGAAGGGGACGCCGTCCCCCGCGGCGGCGAGCGCCGCGACCCGCGGCGCCGGGAGCTTCAGCACCAGCGAGCCGCGCACCAGCATCACGAAGATCTTGCCCTGGAACCGGACGGCCCCCCGGCCAAAGCCGCTGCCGCCGCGAGGCGGGGTGACCCCGTCGATGCAGACGAGCTCGTCGATCAGGCCCTCGTACCGCTCCTCGGGGCTGGCGCCCGCGGCGATCTCTTCGCCCATGGCGCCAGGGTAAGCCCCAGCACCGACAGGGCCGGCTACCCCCGCGCTGGCCTCACCGGCGGCCCGGCCGCCTGGCGCATGGCCGCGGGCCGGGTCGCCCGCCAGGCCGCCTCGGCCTCTCCCATCGGGGTGGCGGCCGGGCCACGGACGAACGGCCAGATCTCCTCGGCGACGGCCCGCCAGTTCGCGGTCGCGTTCAGCTCGCCGAGCAGCGCGAACAGGCCCAGGTTGATCCGCTGCAGGATCACGTACGACCGGGGGATGGCCACGTAGGCGGCGACCGGGCTGCGCAGGTCGAAGAAGCGGCGCACCACGGTGGACGCGTAGTCCCCGGTAATGGTCAGCGGCGCCGACTCGCGGACCAGCTGGTAGAAGACGGCCATGTGATCCACGACCACCTCGGTGCTCAGCGGCGCGCCGCGCATCAGGAAGCCGGCGTCCTCCATGGCGCGCCGGAACGCTCCGGGGTCGTTCTCGACGCACAGGTTGCGCACCATGGCGATCAGCGGCTGCAGCTCGACGTCGGTGAAGTGCTTGACCAGCCCGAAGTCCAGGAAGGTGACCCGGCCGCCGCCGTGGAACAGGTAGTTGCCGGGGTGCGGGTCGCCGTTGAAGGCGTGGGCGTCGTACAGGCTGCGGAAGACGAAGCGGTAGATCGTCTCGGCGGCCAGGTTGCGCTCCTCCTGCGGCCAGCTGGCGAGCTCGGCGAACCGGGCCCCGCCGGCCAGCTCGCTGGTCACCACCCGACGCGCCGACAGCTCGCCGAGGATCGCGGGCACGTGGATGGTCGGATGCCCGTCGTAGTACGCCGCGAACAGCCGCTGGTTCTCGGCCTCCCTGTGGTAGTCAAGCTCCTCGAGGACGCGGTCCCTCAGCTCGGTGACCAGCGCGTCGACGTCCTGGCTCGGCGCGGTCACCCGCAGCATTCGGCGCAGCAGGGCGACGTTGTCGAGGTCGGCCGCCATGCTCTCGGCGATCCCCGGGTACTGCACCTTGACCGCCACCGCCCGCCCGTCGTGGGTGATCGCGCGGTGGACCTGCCCGATCGACGCCGCGGCGATCGGCGCCGGGTCCCAGCGGGCGAACGCCCGTTCCGGTGGCAGGCCGAGCTCCTCGGTCACGACCCCGGCGGCCAGCTCCGCGCTCATCGGCGGGACGCTGTCCTGCAGGCGGCTGAGCGTGCGCCGAACCGCCGGCGACAGCCCATCGTCGAGGTAGCTGGCCATCTGGCCGAGCTTCATCAGGACGCCCTTCATCGCGCCCAGGGTGTCCGCGATGTCCTCGGCGGTCTGCAGGGCGAGGTCGTTGCGCAACCGCTCGCGGTTCTCGCCGGCGGCCGCGAACAGCCGCGGCGCGCTGCCGGCGTAGCGCACCCCGCCGCGCACGGCGAGCTTGACCGCCGCGACCCCGCGGCGCGTCCGCAGCGGCCCCAGCCGCCAGCGCAGCATGGCGGCGACGGCGGCGGCGAGCGCACCGGCGATCGCCGCCCCGGCAAGGATTCTTCTCATCCGCGCCGCGCGGCCCGCATCCGCAGGGTGATCCGCTGCCGCGCCTCAAGCACCCCGGGTTCGCCGAGGAACACGGCGTCGAGGACGCCGAGCGCCTGCCTGATCTCGGTCTGGCGGGCGGGTGTCAGCGGCTCGGGCAGGGAGTAGCCGTACATCTCCCGCGCCCACGCCGGCAGCGCGGCGACCGCGCCGTCGCGGACGTCGGCCCAGATCTCCGCGAGATCGTCCGCCAGCCCGGGCGGGTCCAGCAGGTAGGCCATCGACTCGCTCGCCGCTGGCGTGCAGCGCAGCTCGGGCCGGGCCGAGGCGATGTAGCCGCCGAGCGCGGCGAGGCTCGACGGGACCTGGTCGCGGGGCACTCCGACGAGTTCGGCGGCGACCACCATCTCGGCCACGTACCGGTCGCCGTCCTCTGCGGACACCGGCGTGCCGAAGAGCCGCCCGGCCTCGATCGAGGATTCGACGAGCGCCACGTGCACCCACAGCAGCAGCGCCGGATCGCTCGCCTGGTACGGGCTGCCGGTGATCGCGTCGACCCCGGAAACGTGTTCGTGGATCCGGCGCACCCGCGCGGCGGCCCGCTCCGCGGCGGCGCGGTCGCCGAAGCTGATCGTGGCGAGGTACGCCGACGTGGCGGCCAGCCTGCCGACCGGGTCCTGGCGCCAGCCGCTGTGCTGGTCCACGCCGGCCATCGCGAGCGGGTGCAGCGCCTGCATCAGCAGCGCCCGCAGCCCCGCGACAGGCCTGGCCAGGTCCGTGCTCACCCGCCAGGTGACGCTGCCGGGGCCGAAGAAGCCGTCGTCCGCGGGACTGTCCGGCACTCCCGAGACGTAGGCCGCTGCCGAACGCTCCACCAGGCCAGCCGCGGCCGCATACGAATCCGCCGTCACCGGCCCACCTTACCCGCGCCGCGCCGGCAGTCCCGACCCACGTTGCGCTGGCGGTCCCGACCCGCGCCGCGCTGGCGGTCCCGTGTCCGGCCACCCGGGTGCACGGCTCCGCGTCAGTCGAGGCCCCAGGCCGTCCACGAGACCGGCGGGCCGTCCGGGGTGATCGCCAGCAGCACTCGCTGTTCGGCGAGCAGCCGGGCCAGTTGTTCCTCGTCGGACGGGACGGGGACGCCGTGCTTCTCCCTGATGGCGCGGAAGTGATCCAGCTCGCCGGCGATTTCCTCGCGGATCTGCACCCGCGCCGGAACCAGCACGCACCGGAAGCCCCGGGAGTCGTCCACCACGAGCTGCGCCCGCGGGTCGCGGCGGAAGATCGCGTACTTCGCCCGGGTCCGCGTGGTGGACACGTAGAACAGCTCGCCGTCCCAGTGGAACCAGTTGGGCGTGGCGTGCGGCCGGCCGTCCTTCCGGACGCCGACCACGATCACGTTCCGCGGCTCGGCCAGGAACGCGGCCAGCTTCTCTTCCGACGCCATGGCTTCACGCTAGCCACCGGCGGTGAGCCGCCGCGCGGACCGGGCGATAATGTCCGTATGCGCGTGCGGCTCCTGGCGATCGCCGCGGCGGCGTGGACCGCCGCGAACGCCGCGCTCTACTTCGTTGTCATTCGCTCCCAGGGCGGCTCGCCCGCCTGGTGGTACGTCGCGGTACTCGCGGTCACCATGATGATGCTGGTCCTTGCGGCGGCAGGCAGATGGCGAAGGCCCATGCTGATCGCCAGCGCGGTCCTCCTTGGCGGCTCCGCCGTCGCCGGTGCCCTGACGATCGGGCTCCTGCTGGTGCCGGGCGCGGTGGCAGCCGCCGTGGCGGCCATGCTGACGGTCACGGGGCCCGCGCAGCGACCGCGGACGGGCGCTCCCGCCGGCTAGCGGAGACCGGCGAACAGGTCGTCCTCGGGCACCGGCGCGCCGGTGGAGTCGCTGGCCCTGATGAAGGTCTCCGTGCCGAACGCCGACTCCGCGATGTCCTCGGGTATCTTGCTGAACCACGACTCGCGGATCTGGCTGGCATGGGCGAACAGCGCTTCCCGCTTGCGGGTGAGCACCGGGCGGATGTCGACCATCGTGGTGATCCGCCGCTCGGCCGCCTCCATCTGCGCCCGCATCTCCGCGGTGACCTCGCGCGGGCCCGGCACGTCCTCGCCCAGTTCCCGCAGCGCCTGCCAGACCCGCTGCCAGGAGCTGGGGCGCAGCGCGGTGAGGTAGAACTTGGCCGGGATGCCGGTGGCGGCTACGGCGGCCGCCGCCGCCCGGGCCGCGTGCACGTGGTCGGGGTGCTGGTACATGCCCTCGGCGTCGTAGCTGATCACGACCTGCGGGCGGTACCGCTCGATCAGCGTGCCGACCCGCCCTGCCACCTCAGCGAGAGGGATATTGCAGAACGCTTCAGGGCGCTCCTTGTAGTCCCAGTCGGGCATGCCGGAGTCGTGGTACCCGAGGGGCTCAAGGTCGGTGACCCCCAGGATCTTGCATGCCTGACGCAGCTCGGCCAGCCGCAACTGCGCAACGGCCTGCTCGTCGTGACCGTCCTCGCCCGGCTTGACACCCCCGGGCGCGTCCCCGAACTCGCCGTTCGTGCAGGTGACGACGACGGTGCGGATTCCTTGATCGGAATAGGTGGCGAGCACGCCGCCGGTGCTCGACGATTCGTCGTCGGGATGCGCGTGCACCGCCATCGTTGTCAGCTTGTCTGCCATCCCTCAAGCCTGCCCGATCCGCGGACCGCGCGCGCCACCGGCCGCCGCCAGGAACTCCGCCGGCCGGCTGAGCGGGCGTCGGTAAGGTGGTGGGATGCCCGTGGAATCGGTCTTCGCTCAGCTTGAGCCGCTGCTTCCCCTGGTGCGCAAGCCCGTCCAGTACGTGGGCGGCGAGCTGAACTCGGTGGTCAAGGACTGGGACGCCGCCGAGGTCCGGTGGGCGCTCATGTACCCGGACGCCTACGAGGTCGGCATTCCCAACCAGGGCGTGCAGATTCTCTACGAGATCCTGAACGAGCAGGACGGCGTGCTCGCCGAACGCACCTACAGCGTGTGGCACGACCTGGAGCACCTCATGCGGGACCATGGGGTGCCGCAGTTCACGGTCGAGGCCCACCGGCCGGTGCGTGCCTTCGACGTCCTGGGCGTGAGCTTCGCCACCGAACTGTGCTACACCAACCTGCTGACGGCGCTCGACCTGGCCGGCATCCCGCTGTCGGCGGCGCAGCGGGATGAGCGGGACCCGGTCGTGCTCGCCGGCGGGCACGCCGCCTTCAACCCCGAGCCGATCGCCGAGTTCATCGACGGCGCCGTGCTGGGGGATGGCGAGCAGGCGGTGCTCGCGGTCACCGGCACGGTCCGGGACTGGAAGCGGGCTGGCCGGCCGGGCGGCCGGGACGGGCTGCTGCTCCGGCTGGCCACCGGCGCCGGCGTCTACGTGCCGCGGTTCTACGACGTGGACTACCTGCCCGACGGGCGGATCAGGCGGGTGGCGCCGAACCGCCCGGGCGTGCCGCACACGGTCGCCAAGCACACCGTGATGGACCTCGACAGCTGGGCCTACCCGCAGCAACCGCTGGTCCCGGTGCACGAATCGGTGCACGAGCGGTACAGCGTCGAGATCTTCCGTGGCTGCACCCGCGGCTGCCGGTTCTGCCAGGCGGGCATGATCACCCGCCCGGTGCGCGAGCGGAGCATCCGCACCATCGGCGACATGGTGGACCAAGGACTGCGCGCCAGCGGGTTCGGTGAGGTCGGCCTGCTCTCGCTGTCCAGTGCCGACCACAGCGAGATCAACGAGATCACCAAGGGGCTCGCCGACCGGTACCACGGGACCGGCGTTGGGCTGTCTCTTCCCTCCACCCGCGTGGACGCCTTCAACGTCACCCTCGCTAACGAGTTGAGCCGGAGCGGCCGCAGGTCGGGCCTGACGTTCGCGCCGGAGGGCGGGACCGAGCGGATGCGCAAGGTGATCAACAAGATGGTCACCGAGCAGGACCTGATCGCGGCCGTCAGCGCGGCGTACGCCAGCGGCTGGCGCCAGGTGAAGCTCTACTTCATGTGCGGCCTGCCCACCGAGACCGACGAGGACGTGGCCGCCATCGCCCCCCTTGCCCAGCGAGTGATCAAGGCCGGGCGAGAGGTGACCGGCCGGCGTGACATCAGGTGCACGGTGTCGATCGGCGCGTTCATCCCCAAGCCGCACACCCCGTTCCAGTGGGCCGGCCAGGCCGCGCACGAGGTGGTGGACGCGCGGCTCCGCAACCTTGGCGCCGCGCTGCGCGCCGACCCCGGGTACGGCCGGGCGGTGGGCTACCGGTACCACGACGGCAGGCCGTCGATCATCGAAGGGCTGCTGTCGCGCGGCGACCGGCGCGTCGCTGCGGTGATCCGGGCGGCCTGGGAAAAAGGCGCGCGGTTCGACGGGTGGAGCGAGCACTTCTCCTACGACGTGTGGGAGCGGTGCGCGCGCGACGTCTTCGCTGGCGGGCCGGTTGACCTCCACTGGTACACGACCCGGGAGCGGGACTACGGCGAGGTCCTCCCCTGGGACCACCTCGACGCCGGGCTGGACCGTGACTGGCTCTGGCAGGACTGGCAGGACGCGGTGGACTCCTCGGGCGCCCGGGAGGTCGACGACTGCCGCTGGACCCCCTGCTACGACTGCGGGGTCTGCCCCTCCATGGGCACCGAGATCCAGACCGGGCCCACCGGCCTGACGCTGCTGCCGCTGCCCGTGGTGCCCGCCCGGACCGGGGTGTAGGGCGTGTCAGGCGACGGTGCCCGTGCCCCGGGGGCTCGCCCAGCAAACGTTTTCACGCCGCCGGGGACGGCGGGCGTGGCCGGAGTGACCCAGCGGCTCATTGTCCGGTACGCTAAAAGAGGCAGGATGCGTTTCGCCAGTCACAGGGATATCGCGCGTGCCGTTGAACGGGGAGTTCGCCGGGCAGAGTTGCCCATCGCCTATTCCGCCGGTTTCACGCCGCACCCGAAGATCTCTTACGCTGGCGCGGCCCCGACCGGGACAGCTAGCGAGGCCGAGTACCTGGAGCTCTCGTTCACGAGGGCGTGTGCCGTATCCGAGGTCCGGGAACGGCTCGACGCGGCCCTGCCAGACGGGATTGACGTGATCGAGGTGACCGAGGACCCGGCCACGCTGGGCGCCCTCCCCTTGGAGGCGTCGGAGTGGCAAGTGGTCCTTCCCGGCGTGCCGCCGGCCGAGGCAGCCAGCGCCATTGCTGGCTTTCTCGGCTGCCGCACGCTGGAGGTCGAACGCCTCACGAGCAAGGGGCCGCGACGGGTCGACGCGCGCGCCGCGGTGATCACCATGGAGACCGACCGGGGCGGCGCCGACAGCGGCGATCCCGGGAATGCAAAACTTCGAATGGTTGTTCGGCATGTTATACCTGCCGTCCGACCTGACGACATCCTGGCGGCGCTTAGCCGCCTGGCCGCCCTCGCGCCGTCGTCACCGCCGCTGGTGACGAGGCTGGCGCAGGGGGCGCTTAGCGCTGATGCCGTCCACACCGGTGCCGCGGCTGGCGGGCTCACCCTGCCCGTCTGGCCGCAGGACCCAGGTGTGGCGGTGCAGCCGCAGGTGCCGGGCACGCCAGGAGGACCACAACTGGAGACAACGCGCCCCGGCGGGCCCGCTGCCGAACCGGCAGACCCCCACCGTGTCGGCGCGTACGACCAGCTCCCGCGCGGAGCGGGGGGCCCTGCATGGGCACCCGCGCCCGGGAGCTTGACGGGAGATAGCCCGGATGCTCGAGAACGAGCTACACGACAGCGAGCCGAACCTTGATGAGCCGGAGAAAGGCCGCTCGTCCGGCGTAGGCGAGAAAGAAGCCGCCGCAGTGGCGTCGCGCACCCGCGGCACCAGCACGAGACGGCGGGCAACCAAGGCCACGGCCAAGGCGGCCGAGCCGGCGACGGCACCGGATGCCCCGGTGACGGAGCCCGGCGTCGGCCCAGCGCAGCCCGGCGGCGCCGCGGCCCCAGCCATCGACCAGGCCGCGGGCACGGAGGAGGGCGGCCCTGCCCGCCGTCCCGCCAGGCGGACCCGGCGCGCCGCGACCAGGCCCGCTGGGGAGCCGTCCGCCGTGGACGGAGGCGAGGCGGCCGGCCACGCCGGCGGGGCAGCCCGGTCTGGCGCGGCCGACGCCGGCGAGGCCAGGGTCGTGCCGCCTTTCGCCGCACCGTTCGCGCCGCCTAGCGCCGGAGGCGGCCAGCCGGATGCCGCGGCCAGGCAGGCAGGCCCGGCTCAGGCCGAACCGCCCGCCACGGTCCCCGCGGCGACGTTCCAGCCGCCGCAGGTGATCTTCCAGCCGCCGAGCGCGCCTCCTTCGGCGCCGCCGAAGGAGGCGCAGCCCACGGTTGACGCGCCTGCGGAGCCGGACGACGCCGACGCCGAAGGCGGCGCCCGGCGCCGCCGGCGGCGTGGTTCCCGGTCCCGCGCCCGCACGGCGGAGACCGAGCCGGGGCAGGACGCCGGCCAGGCCGGTGACGGGGCCACCGATAATCAGGCTGATGCCGGTGCCAAGGCGCCCGCGGTGGCCGGCCGGGCCGGCGCCGACGCGGACGCCGCTGAGGCGGATGGCGAGGAGACAGGTACGGGCGGTACCCGCCGGCGGCGCCGCAAGCGGCGCCGCGGCTCCGCGGCCGACGCGGACCAGGCCGGGCCGGATGATCCGCCGAACACGGTCGTGCACGTGCGCCCGGCGCGCGCTGGAGGCGAGGACGCCGGCGACGGGGTTCAGCTGGTCCGCGGCTCCACCCGGCTGGAAGCCAAACGCCAGCGGCGCAAGGAGGGCCGGGACTCGGGACGCCGGCGGCCGCCGGTCATCACCGAGTCGGAGTTCCTCGCCAGGCGCGAGGCGGTGGACCGGGTCATGGTGGTCCGGCAGCGCGGCGATCGGACCCAGATCGCGGTCCTCGAGGACGGCGTGCTGGTGGAGCACTACGTGGACCGGGGCGGCCACCAGTCGCTGGTCGGCAACGTCTACCTCGGCAAGGTGCAGAACGTCCTGCCGTCGATGGAGGCCGCCTTCGTCGACATCGGGAAGGGGCGCAACGCCGTCCTCTACGCGGGCGAGGTGAACTTCGACGCCAGCGGCCTGGAAGGCGAATCCAAGCGCATCGAGTCGGCGCTCAAGTCCGGCCAGTCGGTCCTGGTGCAGGTGACCAAGGACCCCGTCGGGCACAAGGGGGCGCGGCTCACCAGCCAGGCCAGCCTGCCCGGGCGCTACCTCGTCTACGTGCCGGGCGGGTCCATGATGGGCATCAGCCGCAAGCTGCCCGACACCGAACGCACCCGCCTGAAGCAGATCCTCCGGCAGGTCATGCCAGAGGGCGCGGGTGTCATCGTCCGCACGGCGGCCGAGGGCGCCTCCGAGGAGGAGCTCGCCCACGACGTCGCCCGGCTGTCCGCGCAGTGGGAGAGCATCGAGCGGAAGGCGAAGTCGGCGAACCCGCCCGAGCTTCTCTACAGCGAGCCCGACCTGACCATCCGGGTGGTCAGGGACATCTTCAACGAGGACTTCACCAAACTGGTCATCTCCGGCGACCAGGGATGGGACCTGGTCGACGAGTACGTCCACTACGTGGCCCCGCACCTGACCGAACGGCTTGAGCACTGGCAGGCCGACACCGACGTGTTCGCCCACTACCGCATCGACGAGCACCTGGCCAAGGCGCTCGAGCGCAAGGTTTGGCTGCCCAGCGGTGGGTCGCTGGTCATCGACAACACCGAGGCCATGACCGTCGTGGACGTGAACACGGGGAAGTTCACCGGCCAGGGCGGCAACCTGGAGGAGACGGTCACCCGGAACAACCTGGAAGCCGCCGAGGAGATCGTCCGCCAGCTGCGGCTGCGCGACGTCGGCGGGATCATCGTGATCGACTTCATCGACATGGTGCTGGAGAGCAACCGCGAGCTGGTCTTGCGGCGGCTGCTCGAGTGCCTGGCCAGAGACCGGACCAAGCACCAGGTCGCCGAGGTGACGTCGCTCGGGCTGGTGCAGATGACCCGCAAGCGGGTGGGTTCCGGGCTGCTTGAGGCGTTTTCGGAGCCGTGTGACTGCTGCAACGGGCGTGGCGTGCTGATCTTCCTCGACGGTGTGGATCACCCTGCCAGCGCGGGGCACCGGGGACGTCCCGACGCCGTCGCCGCCAAGGACGGGAAGACGGCGCGCGAGGGCAAAGTAGGCAGGAACGGCAGGGGCCAGCGGCAGGGCAAGGCCGACCGGGATGACCAGGAGGCCGAACACACGGCCGCCGTCGCGGCCGTCGCCGCGCCGGCCGGTACCGGTCAGGACGGCCCCGAGGCTGGCGAGGAGGTAACGCCGGAGCTGAGCGGGCGGCGCCATCGGCGCGCCGCCACCAGGGAGCCGGGCCCGCCGGACAGCACGCCAGAGGCTGGGCAGCAGGAGCAGGAGGCGTCGGCGGCGGCAGGCGTCTGATAACCTGAAACGCCAGCGACGAATCCGGGGGCCGGTCTCCCAGGATGCCGGGTGCACGCTGGTGAGCCCCTCTTCGTGCGTCCGGTCCGCACCGCGGCCCAGGCGCCACGGGCCCGCAACTGTGAAAGAGAGAGCTTCGTGTACGCGATCGTGCGCTGCGGTGGCAGGCAGGAGAAGGCGGCGGTGGACGACGTCCTGACCGTCGACACGCTCGCCGGTGAGGTCGGTTCGAGCGTGACCCTGCCCGCCGTGCTGGTCGTCGACGACGGCAAGGTCGTCACCGACCCGGCCGAGCTTGGCAAGTACCAGGTCACCGCCGAGATCCTGGGACCGATCGTCGGCCCCAAGATCAATATCGTGCATTTCCGCAACAAGACCGGCTACCGGCGGCGGATGGGTCACCGCCAGCGCTACACCCAGGTGCGGATCACCGGGATCGGCGCGGCGCGGAAGGCCGCGGCAAGGAAGAAGGGCTGACGATGGCACACAAGAAGGGCGCGTCGTCCAGCCGGAACGGCCGCGACTCGGCCGCGCAGCGACTGGGCGTCAAGCGGTTCGGCGGCCAGCGGGTCAACGCGGGCGAGATCATCGTGCGCCAGCGCGGCACGCACTTCCACCCAGGGCCCGGCGTCGGCCGGGGCCGGGATGACACCCTGTTCGCGCTCGTCACCGGGGTGGTCACGTTCGGTCGGGTGCGCGACCGCCGGGCGGTGAGCGTGGTCGCGGAGGCGCCCGCTCCCGCGGGCGCTCCGCCGGCGGACTAGGTCCGCCGCAAGCTTCAAGTCGTCAGGGGCGGACCGCCGGCCGGTCCGCCCCTGACGCACGCCGGAGAGGTTGTGCTACAGGTGGCCGAGTTCGCCGACCACGTCACGCTGCGAGTCAAGGCTGGCGACGGCGGGCACGGCTGCGCGTCGGTCCACCGGGAGAAGTTCAAGCCGCTCGGCGGGCCGGACGGCGGCAACGGTGGCCGCGGCGGTGACGTGATCTTCCAGGTGGACTACGGCACGGCCACGCTGCTCGACCTGCACCGCCGCCCGCTGCGCCGCGCTGGCGGCGGCAAGCAGGGCTCGGGCTCGAATCGCAGCGGCGCCGACGGCGCCGACCTGGTGGTGGCGGTGCCGGACGGCACCGTTGTCAAGACCGAGGACGGCGAGGTCCTGGCCGACCTGGTGGGCGCCGGGACCAGGTTCGTCGCCGCACAGGGCGGCCGGGGCGGGCTCGGCAACGCAGCGCTCGCGTCCCCGCGGCGCAAGGCCCCGGGCTTCGCGCTGCGCGGCGAGCCGGGGGCCGAGCACACCCTCGTGCTCGAACTCAAGACGGTCGCCGACGCCGGGCTGGTCGGTTTCCCCAACGCGGGCAAGTCATCGCTGATCTCGGCGATGTCCGCGGCCCGGCCCAAGATCGCGAACTACCCGTTCACGACGCTCACCCCGCACCTGGGCGTGGTGGAGGCCGGCCAAACCCAGTTCGTGGTGGCCGACGTGCCCGGGCTGATCCCCGGCGCGAGCAGCGGCAAGGGACTCGGCCTCGACTTCCTGCGCCATGTGGAGCGCTGCGTGGTGCTCGTGCACGTTCTCGACTGCGCGGCCGGCCCGGCCGGGGAGGAACGCCGCGACCCGGTGGCCGACCTCGACACGATCGAGGCGGAACTGGCCGCCTACGAGGCGGCCACCGGCGCCGATCTCGCCGTGCGCCCGCGCGTCGTCGCGCTCAACAAGATCGACATCCCGGCCGCGCGGGAGGTGGCGGACCGCGTCCGCCCCGTGCTGGCGGCGCGGGGCCTCCCCGTGTGCGAGGTCTCGGCGGCCACGCACGAGGGGGTGCGGGAACTGACGTTCCTGCTGGGCCGGGTGGTGGCCGAGGCGCGCGCGGCGGCGACCCCGGCCGAGCCCACCCGGCTGGTGATCCGGCCGCCCGCCACGGGCGGCCCCGAGTTCGAGGTCGTCCGGGCCGGTGGGAACAGCTTCTTCGTCCGGGGGGAGAAGCCGCGGCGCTGGGTCCAGCAGACCGACTTCAGCAACGCCGAGGCGGTCGGCTACCTGGCCGACCGGCTCGCCAGGATCGGCGTGGAGAAGGCGCTCGCCGAGGCCGGGGCCGAGGCGGGCGCCGAGGTCATGATCGGTGCTGACGACGACGCGGTGGTCTTCGACTGGGACCCGGACATCCCGGCGGGCTCGCCGCACCGGTTCGGCCCGCGCGGCACCGACCAGAGGCTCACCTGATGCCGGGTGAGCGGGGGGACATCGCTGCCGCCCGCCGGGTCGTGGTCAAGGTCGGCTCGTCCTCGCTGACCACGCGCGACGGGGGCATCGACGACCGGCGGATCGCGGCGCTGGCGAAGGTGCTCGCGGCCCGCGTGCGCGAGGGCACCCAGGTCGTCCTCGTCTCCTCGGGGGCAATCGCGGCCGGCCTGGCCCCGCTACGGCTGGCGCGCCGGCCGCGCGACCTCGCCACCCAGCAGGCCGCCGCGAGCGTCGGGCAGGGCCTGCTGGTCGCCGTCTACACGGCCGCGTTCGCCCAGCACGGGGTGCGCGCCGGGCAGATCCTGCTGACCGCCGACGACCTCATGCGCCGTGCGCACTACCGCAACGCCCAACGCACCCTGAACCGCCTGCTCGAACTCGGCGTGCTGCCCGTGGTGAATGAGAACGACACGGTGGCCACCGACGAGATCAGGTTCGGCGACAACGACCGGCTGGCCGCGCTCGTCGCCCATGTGGTCCGGGCGGGCGCCCTGATCCTGCTGTCCGACGTGGATGGCCTCCACGACTTCGACCCCCGGTACCCAGGTGCGCGGCAGATCACGCACGTCGGGCCGGACCAGGCGGAACTGGACGGGGTCACCCTGGGCCCGCCGGGCCGCGGCCCGGCGGGCCCAGGCCCAGCCGCGCAGGGCAGCCCCGCGCAGCGGGGCGTGGGTACCGGCGGCATGGTCACCAAGGTCGACGCGGCGCTCATCGCGACCGAGGCGGGCATCCCCGCCGTGGTCGCCCGGGCCGAGGAGGCCGCGGCGGCGCTGGCCGGCGAGCCGGTGGGTACTTACTTCGCCCCGCGCGGCCGGCGTCCCGCCACCCGCCAGCTCTGGCTGGCGCACGCCGCGGTGGCCCGGGGCACGCTGGCGCTCGACGCGGGCGCCGTCCGGGCTGTCGTGGCCAGCCGCGCGTCCCTGCTGCCCGCGGGGATCACCGGCGTCGCGGGGAGCTTCGACGCGGGCGACCCCGTCGATCTCTGCGGTCCGGACGGGCAGGTCATCGCCCGCGGGCTGGTTAACTACGACGCCGCCGAGATCCCGGCGCTCATGGGCCGGTCCACGCGCTGGCTCGCCGCCCGGAAGGGCGCCGAGTACCAGCGCGAGGTCGTCCACCGCGACGACCTGGTGATACTCGGCTCCGCGCGCGACAGCGCGCGGAGCTAACGCCGGTCGGCAGCGCCGGGGTCAGTCTGAGCCGGAGCCGCCCGAGCCGCCCGAGCCGCTGTTGCCGCCGCGGCCGAACAGCCCGCCGACCGCCCCGGCCGCGCTCTCCGCGAAGCCCTTCACCATGCCCAGGAGCGGGTCCGCGCTCCGGCCCCACGAGTCGGAGTAGGACTGCGCCGCCGTCTTCATCTCCTCGCGCACCGAGGTGTCCGCGTCGTCGTCCCGGCGCGGGTAGTCGCCCTCGAGGATGCTCTCGTACTCGCCCTCGGACACCCACCGGTCCAGCTCGGCGAACCGCACCACCGCGAACGGGTGCCGGGTGCCCAGCAGTTGCAGCAGCTTGAGGATGCTCTCCCGCAGATCCGGGACCGCGTCGTACTCCTGGGCCTGGCGGAGGAACTCGTCGTGGCTCAGTTCCGACATTCGCGAGCCGCCCGCGATCTTCATCAGCGCCCGGCGCGCGGCCGTCGGATCCTGCCCGGCCAGCACCCCGGCCCGGTCGCAGGACAGCTCGGACTTGCGGAACCATTCCTCCAGTGCCAGGGCGAACGCTCGCAGGCCGATGTAGGCGATGGCGAACCAGGCGAGCCGCGTAGCGAATTCGGTGATTGTGAGCAGCATGGTCCGGTAGACCGCATGGCCGGACAGCACGTGCCCCAGCTCATGCCCGATGACGAACCGCATCTCCTCGGTGTCGAGCAGGTCCACCAGCCCCGTGGTGACCACGATGAACGGCTTGTCCGAGCCGAGCGCCATCGCGTTGGGGATCGGGTCCTGGGAGATGAACAGCTCAGGGACCTCAGGCAGGTCGAGGACCGCGGCGCCGTCCAGCAGGAGCTGGTAGAGCCCGGGGAACTGCTCCTGGGATGCCCGCACCGAGCTGGCCAGGTACACCAGCCGAAGGCTCCGGTCGGAGAACAGGCTGGCGAGCCGCCGGAACAGCACGTCAAAGCCGGTCAGCTTGCGCAACGCCACCAGCGCCGAGCGGTCGGCGGGGTGCTCGTACGCACGAGAAGAGATCCCGGGCAGGCGTACCCGGGCACGATCCGGCACGGTGGTCATACTCAGCAATGTTATGCGCCCCGCCGGCCACCCGAGCAGGGGATCTAAGCCCACCGGCAGCGGGGTGTGCCCCTGCCCGGGTGTCCCGGCCCGCCCCGGCGGCCGATCCGCGATCATGGCAGTCTCCAGACGTTCCCTCCGGTGAGCAGGTGAGCCAGATGTTCGAGCCGACCGCGGAGGCGATGCCGCACCCCGAACTCGCCCGGCTGCAGGCCGAGCGGCTGCGCACCCTGGTGGGCCGGCTCCTGGCCCTGGGCGGCGTCCAGGCGCAACGGCTCCGCGCGGCGGGCGTGACCCACCCCGCTGACGTCGTTCTGGAAGATCTGCCCCGGCTCCCGGTCACGGGGAAAAGCGATCTGTGGGAAGCGTATCCGTTTGGCATGATTGCAGTTCCGCCGGACGAAGTGGTGGCTTTGCACGGTTCCAGCGGCACCGGCGGCCGGCCGACGCTGGTCGCCTACACCCGCGCGGACCTGTCGCTGTGGGCGCGGATGTGCGCGCGGGCGCTGGCGGCGGCGGGCGCAACCCGGGCCAGTATCGTGCACAACGCTTACGGCTACGGCCTGTTTACCGGCGGCCTCGGCATCCACCAGGGCGCGATCGAGCTCGGCGCCACCGTGGTGCCAGTGTCCGGCGGGATGACGCAGCGCCAGGTCACGCTCATCCGCGACCTCCGCCCGGACATCCTCACCTGCACCCCGTCATACGCGATCCGGCTGGGCGAGGCACTGGCCGAGGCGGGCGCCGGGCCGGGGGAGGGCCTGGCCCTGAAGGCCGGCCTGTTCGGCGCCGAACCCTGGTCGGCCCAGATGCGCGCCCGCATCGAGGAACTGCTCGGCCTGCGCGCCCTGGACATCTACGGGCTGTCCGAGGTGATCGGGCCCGGCGTGGCGGCCGAGTGCTTCGAGGCCGCGGACGGGCTGCACGTCAACGAGGATCACTTCCTGGTCGAGACGATCGACCCGGAGACCGGCGCGCCCGTGCCCGACGGCACGCCCGGTGAGCTGGTGTTCTCCACGGTCACCCGGGAGGCGCTGCCGCTGCTGCGGTACCGGACCGGCGACGTCGCGTCGTTGCGCCACGGCACATGCGTGTGCGGGCGGACCCTGGTCAAGATGAGCAAGGTCGCTGGCCGACGCGACGACATGCTGGTCCTGCGCGGCGTGAACGTCTACCCGAGCGAGGTCGAGCGGGTGCTGCTGGCCTCTCCCGCGTTGTGCCCGGACTACCTGCTGGTCCTCGACGAGCGGCGGGACACCCGCCGCCTCATCGTTGCCTGCGAATACAGAACGCCCAGTGCGCCCGACTCGCCGTCCGCCGGCCCGCCTGCTTCCGGGGCGGGCCAGCTGCCGGGCGCCGGGGAGCTGGAGTCCCGCCTGCGCGCGGAACTCGGGGTGGGCGTCCAGGTCCGGGTGCTGCCCGGCGGCACGATTCCGCGCAGTGAGGTCGGCAAGGCGGTCCGGGTGGTCCGATGGCGCGGCGGCGACCCGCCGCTGCCCGGGCTGGACTGACCTTGGCCTGGTCGCCGTGGGCCGGGCGGTCGCTAGAGTCTGGGGATGGAGACTCGCGGCAAGCTCCGGATCGGAGTGATGGGCGGCACGTTCGACCCCATCCATCACGGCCACCTGGTCGCGGCCAGCGAGGTGGCGCACATCTTCGCCCTTGACGAGGTCGTCTTCGTGCCCACCGGGCAGCCGTGGCAGAAGGAGGGCCGGACGGTATCGCCGTCCGAAGACCGCTACCTGATGACGGTGATCGCCACCGCGTCGAACCCGCGGTTTTCGGTCAGCAGGCTCGACATCGACCGTCCGGGCCCGACTTACACGATCGATACGCTGCGTGACCTGCGCGCGGAGCGCGGGGAGGACTCGGAGCTCTTCTTCATCACCGGCGCCGACGCCCTGTCGGCGATGATGTCCTGGCAGGACGTCGACGAGTTGTTCTCGCTGGCGCACTTCGTCGGCTGCACCCGGCCGGGCCACCGGCTGACCGACCGGGGCCTGCCCGAGGACAAGGTGAGCCTGGTGGAGATCCCGGCGCTGGCGATTTCCTCGACCGGGTGCCGGCAGCGGGTGGCCGAGGGGGAGCCGATCTGGTACCTGGTCCCGGACGGGATCGTGCAGTACATCGCCAAGCGCGGCCTGTACCGGGCGCCGGGGGACTGAGGGCTCCGAGCTGGCCCGGGTTCTGGCGCGCGGGCGGTTCCGCGGGCTCCGTCCCGGGCGAAACGTCGCGCTCACCTGCGGGGAGATCCGGCAGGTACCGCTCCGGGTTACTCTGGAATAGCGCCTCTGCCGCGTGCGGCCGCACGTGAGAGGGTAGGGGAAGGGCCACCGAGGGAGGCAGAACACCACACGTGACAGCTACCGCCAGGGCCGTCGAGCTTGCGGGGATCGCGGCCGAGGCCGCGGCTGAGAAGCTCGCTGCGGACATCATCGCCTACGACGTCAGCGAGCAACTCGTCATCACCGACGTGTTCCTGCTCTGTTCGGCCGCGAACGACCGCCAGGTGCAGGCGATCGTCGATCAGATCGAAGAGAAGATGCGTTTGGCCGGTGTCCGGCCGGTCCGCCGCGAGGGGGAGCGGGAGCGCCGCTGGGTGCTCCTTGACTATCTCGACATCGTCATCCACATCCAGCACGCCGAGGAGCGCGTCTACTACGCGCTGGAACGGCTTTGGAAGGATTGCCCGCGGATCCCGCTGTCCGAGCCGGTCGGAGTCGGGGGAGCGGGTTCTGCAAGGTCTGGCCCCGGTTCCGGGGGAGGACTGCGCTGACCATGGGTGGCGCGAGCGAGGAGGCCGAGGCCCCCGCCGGGAGCGCAGTGCCGGCCGGGGGTGATGCGGCCGCCGGGGACGGAGCGCCCGCGGGAGGTGCCCGGCCCGCGGGGCCGCGACATGATCCATCGGTCCGGCTGGTGCTGTGGCGGCACGGTCAAACGCAGTGGAACGTTGACGGCCGGTTCCAGGGCCAAAGCGATATCCCTCTGGACTCGGTCGGCAAGGAGCAGGCAGAGCGCGCCGCCCGCCTGCTCGCAGCCCTGCAGCCAGCCGCGATCTACTCCTCCGACCTGATCCGCGCCACGGCAACGGCAGCCCCGCTCGCCAGGCTGACCGGGCTGCCGGTGATCTTGGACAAGGACCTGCGGGAGCGCTACGGCGGCCTCTGGGAAGGCCTGACCGATGTCGAGATCCGCGCCCGCTACCCGGTGGAGCACGCCCAGTGGCTGCCCCCGGGCGGCGAGTCATCGGGCACGGTCGCCGACCGCGCCGGAGCCGCGATAGAACGGATCGCCGAGGCACTGACCCCCGGGGCCCTGGCCGTTGTGGTCAGTCACGGGGCGGCCCTGCGGCTGGGCGCCGCCCGCCTGCTAGGCCTTCCCGAGGAGTTGTGGGGCGCTGTCGGTCCGCTGGCGAACTGCGCCTGGTCGGTCCTCGGCCGTCGGCGCGGCCGGTGGCGGCTGCTCGAGCACAACGCCGGGACCCTGCCCGAGCCGGTGCTCAGCGACGACCGCTGAGCATGGCAGATCTTGTACACTGGCGAGGCGCTGTCGGCGGCCACCGCAGCAGCCGAGGGGCTATAGCTCAGTTGGTAGAGCGCTTGCATGGCATGCAAGAGGCCAGGGGTTCGAGTCCCCTTAGCTCCACCAGGTAGTAGGCCTAATTCGAACGGGCGGGCAATCTTCGGGAGCAAGACGGGGAGCAAGACGTGTTATGCTCCCCGCTGTGGGTCGATCAGCCGCTAGGCCGCGCCGCCGCGGGCGCGGCGAGGGATCGATCTACAAGGACGAGGCCAAGGGCCGCTGGTATGCGGCGGTCTCGTTCGGTTACGGCCCCGATGGCAACACCTGGCGCCGGCAAAAGGTCTCCGGGCGGACTCGGGCTGAGGTCGCGGCCAAGCTCAGGGAACTGCACGCGGAGCATGACGCGGGCGCGCAGCCTGCCTCTGGTTACACGGTCCACCAGGCGGTGGACGACTGGCTGGCGGAAGGGCTCGACGGCCGATCCGAAGAGACCATCAAGCTCAACCGGAACGTTCTCAAGCCTGTCGTCGTCTACCTCGGCGACATCGAGCTGCGGAAACTTACCGCCCATGATGTGCGCCGAGCCCTGACCAACCTCGCTGCGAGTCACTCCAGCAGGACGGTCGTCGTCGCACACAACGCACTGACTCGTGCCATCCGCCATGCGGAGGCGAACCGTCACGCCCCGCATAACGTCGCCGCACTGGTTGACACACCCAAGGGCCAGAAAGGCAGGCCGAGCCGCGCGCTAACCGCCGAACAAGCAGCGGCCTTGCTCAAGGCTGCCGAGAACGCCAGGCTAGGTGCCTACGTCGTCCTCTGCCTGCTGACCGGCATCCGCACGGAAGAAGCCCGGGCGCTGCGCTGGGATCACGTGGATCTTGACGCCGGGACTATCGCCGTGTGGCGCTCGGTGCGCCGCGGCGGCGACACCAAGACCGAGAGGTCGCGCCGGACGCTGCGACTTCCCCAGACGGCCGCTGAGGCGCTGCGGCAACATCAGGTCCGGCAAGCGACTGAGGGGCTGGCCGCCGGAGAGCTGCGGCAGGATCACGGCCTAGTGTTCACCACCGCGCTCGGAACTCGGCTCGGAGCCGGAAACGTCAGGCGTCAGTTCAAGGCTATCTGCAACATGGCCGGGATCGGATCTGCTTGGGCGCCGCGAGAGCTTCGGACCAGCTTCGTAAGCCTGCTATCCGCCTCCGGCGTGCCGGTCGAAGAGATCGCCCGGCTGGCCGGGCACTCCAGCTCCAGGACAACGGAGGTCATCTACCGGAGAGAGATCCGGCCAGTGTTGGTCGCGGGCGCCGAGGTAATGGACCAACTCTTCGGTTGAGTTGACCGCACTATGGCCGGCTCGAGGTGGGCGCCGCGTCACCGGTCGTCCGCTCCGGGCAAGGCGTAGATGCGTCTGGCCTCGTTAGAAGGCACCTCTGAGGGGTCGCCAGACGCCGCCAGGTGTGGCTTGTTGGGCTGTTTAGCTGGCGCGATAGTCGCTTGCGGTGGCGCGGCGTCGGCCAATGTCTGTGGCCGGTGGCTCCCCGGCTGGCTCCCGGGAGCTTCGTTAGCGCCGCTAACGTTCGAATCGTCGACTCAGTGTCGATCAGCAACCATGCAAGATCCTGCGCCGACCAGCGAGCCGGTACAAGACGCTGACAAGGACGCCTCACGTGCGCGATGCCGGTGAACTTGCCAGGGCTGGTCAGTTCATCCGCGGCGATCGCAGCGCGGGCGCTATGTTGGCCGGCGAGGGCCGGCCCGCTGCGCCTGGCTGGTAGGCGGGTTCGCGGAGCCGGGGCGGCCGGGCCGGATCGTGGTCATCGGCATGCTGGGCGCGGTGGACGGATGCGGACGCCCGCGGGAACCTGTCCCGGCCGTGGTGCGTCAGATGGGTACCACCTGCGCCGTGCCGGGAGGGCGCGATGACCACTTCGCCTGGCAGAGGGCTATCAATACGGGCGGGCGCGCTGCTGGGCGCGGTCGCGGTTCTGATCGCCGGCTGCGCGGCGGCCGGGGGCAGCGGCTCACGGGCCGACCGGGCCGGGGGCGCCACAGACGCGATCGCCGCCCACCGGATCGCCGCGCGCTCTTCGGGCCGGGTCGTCGCCCAGCGAGCCGCCGGGCTTGGCAGTGTCGAGCAGCGTAGCGGGTCGAGGAGCGCGCGGGCCGCGTCCCGGGTACTGTGTGCGCCTCCGGTAGGTGACCCGGTGGGGTACCGGGCAGGCGGCGCGCCTGGCTCGCCGGTGCCGGTGGCGGTACCGGTGTGCCCGCGCTGCGGCTGGTGTGGCTGTGCGTGTGCTTGGGCCTGCTGTGGCTGCGCCCCAGGCCGGTGGTCGCCGCGCTCCTCCCTGCCCTGGGTGTGCTGTTCCCGCTGGCTGCGGCCGCTCGGTGGGGGTGATTCGCCGGTCCCGCTGGCCTGTGCGCCGGGCTGCAGTTCACTTGCCTGCCCCGTCGGGCCGCAGGTGCCGGTACCCGGGCCAGCCAGGGCCCCTGCGGGTTCGGTCCAGGGTCGCTCTCCCCGCGGCATGACGGCTGGCGCGAGCTGACCCGCCGGACGGACGGCCGGCTGAGTTGGGGCTGATCCCGGGCGTCGATGTGGCGAGCACGGCGCGGGATCGAGGCGGCCATCAAACAAGCGTCCCCGGCTGGCCTCCCCGGCGCCCAGCAGATGCTGCCCTGAACCCGACTTCCCGACACCCGGGACCACAACAATGCTGCCAGATGCTAGAGGACGCGGAAACCCCTATCTACCAGGGGTTCCTGGTGAACGGATAGGCATTCTCACGCCCACTGACAGTTACCTGAGGCCCTCTCGCCTGCCACTTCTGCCCCACTCGCGAGGCGGCGATCGGTCCCTGCCGCCCGCCGCGCCCGCGTGCGCTCCGCTGTCCCGGCAGCTCTTGCCCGAGCAACCTTCGAATAGGGGATCTTCTCGTGATGCAGACCATCGTGGTGCCAGCAGCGCCGCACGCAGGTTCTGATGATCGGCGTACTGTACGACGCTCGGTCATGCCTGAATAGCGGATGTCGCCCGAGCGCATACTCATACGTTGCCTGGCATATCCCATCGAGGCTCTGCAGACGCGATGAGCGCTGACTCGACTGCGTCATTTCGTTATCGGGGCTGAGCCGAACGCCGAGTATGCACTCATCGCTCACGTTTCCCAAACGAGGCAGTGCGACGCGCATATTAGCCATTCGGGTGGCACACAAAGCGGCCCTGCTGGGCCATGCCGGCGCTTCTCCCGGCCCCGCCACGGGCCGGCCGGGGCGGTCCCTGCGGCGGGCATCCCGCAGCTCAAACGGCCTTCAGCACGACGGATACGGGAGGTATTTGTCCGTCATGATGGCCGAGGCGTTGGGAGTGTGATGAATCAGCTTGTGTGCCTTCATCCAATTACCGAAGCTTTGCCACGCGCCCGGACTCATGCAGCCGGTCTTCATGCCGTTGCTTTGTGCGAGCAGCGTTAGCGTGTAGGGGACGCTTACCCGGAGGAACGATGGCTTGTACTGGCTCACGGTTTGCATGATCGTTGTGGACCCGCCCGGGTTTTTCATCGCCGCGCCGGTACCGGCAACAAACGCGGCGACGAAGCGTTTGACAGCGCTGGCGTAGGCGGGATCGGACGCGAGCCGACTGGCGTTCGCGACGAGTACCAGTTCGTCGTAGGCTGGCACTCCCAACGTGTTCGCGGGGAAGTCGGCGGCCCGCTTGTTCATTTCCTGGCTTATCTGGATGGCTTCGACGTTGCGGTACCCGCCAATGATCGCGTCGACCTTCCCCGACAGAATCGACGGGACCAGGTTGTACCCCACCGCTTGATGCGGGACCTGCGCGGCGGACAGGTGGCAGGTGTGCAGCAGGGTGTCGTAGAAGGCATAGTCGCTCGGGAGACCAGTGAATCCCACGGAATGCCCGCGGATCTGGCACAGGTTCGTGATCGGGATGTTCGGTGAGACGATGAGGCCGTTGAGGGGAACCGGTATGACCGCGGCCACGGCGACGACCGGCAGGCCCTCCTGTTGGCCATAGAACATCTCCGGCTCGTAGGAAATGGCAAGGTCGGCCTTGTTCAGCCCGACCAGCTTGAGCGGGTCGGCGGCGCTGGAGGGCACCCGGAAGTTCACGGTCAGGTTCTGCTTGGAAAAGTACCCCTTGTTCTGGGCGTAGTAGAAGCCGACGTGATCGGGGTTCGGCACCCAGTCGAGTTCGACGTTGAGCGATGCGGGCGCGGCGCCCGCCGAGTTGCCGCTCGGTCGCGAGCCCGACATGGTTGAGTTGCTGCTGCATGCACACGCCAGGGCCGCCAGAGCCAAGCCTGCGGTCGGCGCTCGCCAGCGGGAGATATGAAGCCGGTTCATGGGGGCTCAATCCTTCCGTTCCTGCCCGCGGCCACGCTCAGGTCATGGGAGTTCCCCTGGGCACCCAGGGCACGAAGATTCGTTCCAGCAGCGACACGGCGCCGAAGAGCGTGAGCGCGATGGCTGTCAAACACACGATTGCGGCGAAGATTCTCGCGGTGAGCAGGTTCGGCGTTGCCGCCAACATCACGTAGCCCAGTCCCTGGTTCGACCCCGACCACTCTCCGAACACCGCTCCGATCGAGGCGAAGGTTGCCGCGATCCGCATCCCCGAGAAGATCGAGGGCAGGGCTGCCGGGAATTCGACCCGCCGGAGAATCGCCCAGCGTGAGGCGTCGAGCGTTCGCATCATGGTGATGAGCTCGCCATCCACGGACCGCAGACCGTCGATCCCGTTGACCACGATCGGGAAGAAGCAGATCAGCGCGACGATGATCAGCTTGGGCATGATGCCGTACCCGAGCAAGATCACAAGGATCGGCGCCAGAACGATGATCGGAATTGTCTGCGAGCCGATGAGGAGCGGGTAGACAGCCCGCCGCGCCACGGGGAAGAGGTGCAGGAGCACGGCCAGCCCCACGCCCGCCGCCGCGGAGATAACGAACCCGAGCAGGATCTCGCGGAGCGTGACGAGCAGTGCGGGCTCCAGCACCGGCCAGTCGGTCTTCATATCGACGGCGATCTCCGAGGGCGTGGGGAGCAGGTATTCAGGGACGTGCGCGAGCCGCACGATCAGCTCCCATAGGCCCATCCCGCCCAGTGTGAGCAGGGCAGGAGGCCCATAGCTCCCGAAGTAGGAGGCCACCCGGGTGGCTCTGGCTGGTATTGCGGGGCGAAGCCTTCGTACCCGGGCTCTGTCGTCGGTTGCTTCCCGCGCCGCATCGCTCATGACCCGAGAGCCTCCAGTGCCTGCTCCTTCAGCGTCACGAACTCCGGGCTGGTCACGATCTCCCGCCTGGATCCTTCAAAGCCGTGATCGGCATCAACGATCCCAACCACACGCCCCGGCCGCTCCGAGAGCACGACCACATGCCGGCTCAGCAGCAGGGCCTCTTCGACGTCGTGGGTGACCAGCAGCACGGTGCGCGGGACCGCGTCCATGGCTTGCAGGAGCCACTCCTGCATCTGGGCACGCGTGATCGAGTCGAGCGCACCGAACGGCTCATCGAGCAGGAGAACATCTTTCCCGGCCATGAGGGTCCGAAGGAAGCTCACCCGCTGGCGCATGCCGCCCGACAGTTGTGCCGGCCTGGCATTCTCAAAGCTTGCCAACCCGAAGCGCTCAAAGAGCGGACGTGTGCGGTTGCGGGCCTCCGCCCGGGGCATCCCCCGGTTCTGCAGCGCGACCGCGGCATTGTCAAGAGCCGTGCGCCACGGCAGCAGCAGGTCGCGCTGCGGCATAAGCGCGCAACGCGCCAGCCGCTGCCGCGCGGAGGTGGCGTCCCCGACGCGAACCAGCCCGGTGTCTGCTTCAAGCAGGCCGGCGATGATATGAAGCAGGGTCGTCTTGCCCCCTCCGCTGGGCCCGACGAGCCCGACCCTCGACTGGTTTGGGACCGACAGGTCGATGCCGGCCAGGGCAACTACCTCGCCGAAGGTCTTCGCGACCTCCCGGAGTTCAATAGCGAGGGCATCCGCCGTGCCTGCCACGGCAACCTCATCTCCCTACGCCGGCATTATCCGGTCAGGTTCGGACGGTCGGTGGCGCCGGCCATGCGGCCAGCCACCCTCTCAGCCCGGTAAGTCCGAGCTCCCGTGTACTTCCACCTCGATGCTACCCGCAGAACAAGCCCCTGCCCGCCTGACGGCCCCCAGATCGCAACCCCTCCCGGCCCAGCTTGCGCGATACGAGTGCTGAGCTGACTCTCCGGTTGCTTTCCTGCTGGTACCAGGCGAAGCGGCGCGCGGCGTGGACCCGATTGTCAGCCCCCTGGCGCGGGCCCATCCCGTACCGCAGGAAAGTACCGCAACCCATACGGACACGGGCGGACCCTGGCAGACAGTCCGGGACGGTGACCTGCGGCGATGGGCGCCGGGGGACGGGATGCCTGCTGATGGCATGCAAGAGGCCAGGGGTTCGAGTCCCCTTAGCTCCACAGGTCAGAGACATAAATCGAAAGCTGGAACAGCGAGTACAGCAGAAAAGTACCGCAACCGCCGTATGCGATCCAGCCGTACATCAGTTCGGATGCGGCCAATCCAACTCGTCGCGTTGCTGGCACGACCGGACGTTCCGGCAGCTCCAACGCCCCGTGACGTGCAGGAACCTTCCCTTCTCGCCCGATGGCCCTTGCCTCCCAGCGCCAGGCGCGCCGCGGTGACGGGTGCGACGGGTGGGTGACTCTTGCCGCGGTGCAGGAGGTCGGCGTAGATAGCTCACAGGGCTCGCCGTTTTCATGTGCCTCCGGGCGCCAGGCCCGGGCGGGCTTCGGCGCCCTGGGCACTGGGCGCGCCGGGTACCCCGGTGCCGCACAAGGCGCATCCGGGCTCGGCGCTTGAGTTCGTGGCTGAGGACACGGTGCCTGGGGCCATGGTGCACAGCGCCAAGTACGTCATCCAGGCGCGCCCGTGATGCGCCGCGGCGCAAGCCGGCGCCACCAGGCGCACCGCCATGGCGCAGGTCGGCGCGTGCGGCGCGCCGCCCGGCGCGACCGGTTGGGATGAGGCTGCTGATCAGAGCGCCGGTCCAGGTGCCGCTGGCGGACGTAAGCCAGCGCGGACTGGGGCCCGACGCCTGGGGTGTGGTCGTCACTTGAAGTGAGCGGAATGGTTGCGGTAAAGCTGCCCGGACAGGTGCCGAACGCCGA